>OIWT01000382.1_pt1 | contig 63265 bp, 64 predicted proteins | sample 1587701 | NCBI WGS metagenome assembly OIWT01 (sample SAMEA3888904, study PRJEB22519) | human gut metagenome | biome: human gut; feature: human-associated habitat; material: faeces | place: Denmark | collected 2009
AAGCGGTAAGGCACCAGACTTTGACTCTGGCATGCGCTAGTTCGAATCTAGCCAGTCCAGCCAATAATTAATCTGTTCTAATTAATAGAATAGAGAAAACAAAAATCAATCAGAAATGGTTGATTTTTTTGTTTGGCAAAAAAATCATCCGAAAATTTCAAAAGGAAAAGGCATTATAGCAATTCCAGCTGAACTAACAGAAGAATTTAAAAATTTACTTATTTCATATTACGAAGAAAAAGGCGAAAAACAAATAAAGAAATTTATTAAGGAAAAATGTTATATAAAGATGACTTGAAAGAGTCATTTTTTGTATTTTCAAAACCAAAAAATTATCTTTTGTGACAATGTATCCAGTGAAAAATCATTTTGTGATCAAAAATCTTGAAAAATAAAATATATCATGATAAAATTAATCCAAATAAAAAACAGAAAATGCGAGGAAAAAATGAAAAAAGTAATGTTTATATCAAGTACCGGTGGACACTTTAATGAATTAATGCAATTAAAGCCACTATTTAATAAATATGACTATCACATTGTAACAGAAAAAGACACAATTACAAAAGAATACAAGGAAGAATATAAAGAAAAAATATCATATTTATTATATGGAACAAGAGCTCATATGCTAAAATATATATTTCAATTCACATACAATTGTCTAAAAACAATATATTTGTACATGAAAATAAGACCTAAATATATTGTAACAACAGGAACTCACACAGCAGGCCCAATGTGCTGCCTAGGAAAAATATTTGGAAGCAAAATAATATATATAGAAACATTTGCAAACAGAAATACCAAAACAGCAACAGGAAGTCTAATTTATAAATTTGCAGACTTATTTATAGTACAATGGGAAGAAATGTTAAAAATATATCCAAAAGCAAAACTAGGAGGATCAATTTATTAATGATATTAGTAATGTTAGGAACACAGAAAAACAGTTTTCATAGATTGTTAGAAGAAATCCAAGATTGTATAAATAAAAAAATAATAACTGAAAAAGTTATTGTACAAGCAGGAAGTACAAAATTTAAATCAGAAGATATGGAAATATTTAATTTAATACCAAATGAAGAATTAAAAAAGTTAATAAAAGAAGCGAATTTAATAATTACCCATGGTGGGGTAGGTTCAATAGTTACATGTTTAAAAGAAGGAAAAAAAATAATTGCAGTTCCAAGATATCATCAATATGCAGAACATGTAAATGATCATCAATTACAAATAATACAAACATTTGATGGACAAGGATTTATAAAAGGTGCTGTTGATGTACATGACTTACCTAAATTATTAAATGAAATAAAAACATTTAAACCTAAAGCATTCCAAAGCAATACACAAAATATTATAAACATTATAGAAGACTATATAGAAAATAATTAATAAAGAGGTTTTAATTATATGAAAAAATTATTGTTTGCAGCATATTCTTTAGATGTTGGAGGAATTGAAAAGGCTTTGTTAACATTAGCAAATGCATTAGTAGAAAGAGGATATGACATAACATTAGTATTAGAAAAAAAACAAGGAATTTTTTTAAAAGAACTTAATAAAAAAATAAATATAATAGAATACAAAACCAGTGAAAGTTCTAATATAATACTAAGAAAATTAAAAAACTTAATAAACAGAGTAAAATTTATAATAAAATATAAAAATAAATTTGATTTTTCAGCATGTTTTGCTACATATTCCATTCCAGCGGCATTTGTTAGTCAAGTAGCATCAAAAAATAATTGCTTATGGGGACATGCTGATTATTTAACACTATTTAATAAAAATGAAGAACAAGTAAAAGAATTCTTTATACAAAGAAAATATTATAAATTTAAAAAAGTAATTTTTGTATCTGAAGAAGGAAAAAACAGTTTTATAAAAATATTTCCCAATATGATTCAAAAAACAATTTGTTGTAATAATTTAATTGATTATAGAAAAATACAAAAATTATCAAATGAAAAAATAGACATACAAAAGCAAGAAAAAACAGTAACTTTTTTAAATGTAGGAAGACATGATGAAAAACAAAAAAAGCTAACAAGAATTATTGAGGCTTCGAAAAAATTGGCAAATGAAGAAATAAATTTTAAAGTTTTACTTGTTGGAGATGGACCAGATAACCAAATGTATAGAGAATTAGTAGAAAAATATAAATTAGAAAAAAATATAATATTTTTAGGAGCAAAAGAAAATCCATACCCATATTTTAAAATATCTGACTGTGTAATATTAACATCAGATTATGAGGGATATCCAGTTGTATTTTTAGAGAGTTTTGTTTTAAACAAACCACTTATTACAACTAAAGTCTCAGATTATAAAGACATAGAAGAAAAATATGGATATGTAACACAAAAAACAGTAGAAGATATATATGACAAAATGAAACTATTTATAGAAAAAGGATATGAAATAAAGCAAAAATTTGATGGTAAACAATATAATGAAAACATAATATCAACATTGGAAAAAATCTTTTGAAAGGTAGAAATATGAGTAAAGTTAGTATAATAGTACCAGTTTATAACACATCTAAGCATTTACGAAAATGCATAGATTCATTAGTTAATCAAACACAAAAGGACATAGAAATAATTATAATAAATGATGGGTCAACTGATAATTCAGAAGCGATAATAAAAGAATATATTAATAAATATAGCAGTATAATAAAATATTATTCTAAAGAAAATGAAGGAGTTGCAAAAACTAGAAACTTTGGAATAGAAAAGGCAACATCGGATTATGTGCTTTTTATAGACTCTGATGATTATATAGATAAATGCTTAATTGAAAAATTAATGCCATATATAAATCAAAAAATAGAAATGATAAAATTTAAACTTCAAAGAGTGGACAAAAACGGAAATATATTAGAAAAAGTTGATGGACCCGTCTTTTCAAAAATAACAGGACAAGAAGCATTTAACAAATTATATTGTGAAGATGTACTATTAGATTCGCCATGTGTATATTTAATAAAGAAAACATTATTTACAGAAAATAATTTTAAATTTAAAAGAAAATATCATGAAGATTTTGGTTTAATACCATTAATTATAATTACAGCTAAAAGTATTACTTCAACACCATATTATTTGTATTATTACGTTCAAGCACCAAATAGTATAACCAGAAACGAAGACTATAGTAAGACAATAGAAAAGTTTAATGATGCTTTATTTCATTATGATAATGCACTAAATGAGATAAATAATATGAACTTAGATAAAATGGTTGAAGAAAATATAAAAATATATTATACAAATGCTTTAATTTTAAAATTAAATGAGTTGAATAATCAAGATAAAACCAAATACATAAAACAGATAAGAAAAAGGAAGATGTACAAAAACATAAAAGTTAGAAATATAAAACAGCTAATAAAAAGAATACTATTAGCAATAAATATAAAACTATATTTGAAAATGAGGTAGGAATTATGCCTAAAGTTAGTATTATAGTACCAGTATATAATGTAGAAAAATACATTGAAAAATGTTTGAATTCATTAGTAAAACAAACAATGGAAGACATAGAAATAATAATAGTAAATGACGGAAGCAAAGATAATTCTATAAATGTAATTAACAAATTCATAAAACAATATCCAGAAAAAATACAATATTTAGAAAAGAAAAATGGTGGATTATCAGACGCAAGAAATTACGGTTTACCATATGCAAAAGGAGAATACATAGCATTTTTAGATTCAGATGATTATGTTGAAGAAGATATGTATGAAAAAATGTACAAATTAGCTAAAAAAGAAAACAGTGATATGGTAGAATGTGATTTTATTTGGGAGTATCCAAACAAACAAAAAGAAGACATTGGACAAATATATACTAATAAAAAACAAATGTTAGAAAAGGTAAGAGTAGTTGCATGGAATAAACTTATAAAAACTAATATAGTAATTGAAAATAAAATTACTTTTCCTAAAGGATATAGATATGAAGATGTAGAATTTACATATAAACTAGTTCCATATTTAAATAGGGTTTCGTTTTTAAAAAAGCCATGTGTACATTATGTACAAAGAGAAAATTCAATATCTAATTTACAAAATGAAAGAACTAAAGAAATTTTTAATGTTCTAGACCATGTTTTGGACTTTTATAAAAAAAACAATATATATGATGAATATAAAGAAGAATTAGAATATATATATACACGTTATTTACTTTGTAGTTCTTTATTAAGAATGGTAAAAATAAAAAATAAAAAGATAAAAAATAAATTATTAGAAGAAACATGGGAAAAACTAAATTACAATTTTCCAAACTGGAAAAGAAACAGAATACTTAACCAAAATAAGAATGTAAAAAATATTTATATGAAATCAATAAATAAAATTACATTTAAAATATATGGAACAATATTAAAAGGAATATAAAATATGAATAGAATAAAAATATTAAAAAAAGAAAATTTTAACTTAGAAAATATATTGTGTTTTTTTATAGTGATATGCCCAATTCTAGATATTTCAAGTTTTTTATTTAGAAATATATTTGGAACTAATTATTCATTATCAACTGTAATAAGACCATTAATACCAATAATATCAATAATTTATTTATTTTTTACAAATAATAAAAAATTTAAAAAATATTCATTTTTGGTATTTTTAATATATGCTATATATGCTGTAATTCATTTATATTTGTTTACAACAGTTACAACAGGCAGTAGTTATAGCAATGTAATACACGAAGCCCAATACATAATAAATTATTCATTTATGATACTAAATTTATTTATATATGTATATTTTTTTAAGAATAATAATACAGAAAAATTAAAAAAAAGCATATTATATGCAACATGCATATATATAGGTTCAATATATCTTGCAATAATAACAAAAACATCTTCAAATACATATATGCAAGAAAAAATGGGATATAAAGGATGGCTTGAATCAGGAAATAGCACAGGGGCAATATTTATTTTAACTATGTTTATATATATGAATTATTTAAAAGACAAAAAATATAAAAAAATAGCAATACCAGTTCTTATTTTAGTTGGTATATTTTTAACAACACTAATTGGAACAAGAGTTGGACTGTTAGGATTTATTTTAGTAATATCAATATATATAATAATTCAGGTATTTTATTCATTACTACATAATAGTAAAATAAACAAAAAAATGATTTTTGTTGCAGCTGGAGCAATAGTTGCAATAGCAATGCTAGTTGTAATATTTGGTTCAACAACTTTAGAAAGAAGAAAACATTTAAAAAATATTGAATCTAATATTATAGATGAAAGCATAAATGGAAATTCTCATATAACAGGAGATTTATTAAAAATAAAAAATAAAATAGATAAAAATGAATTAGAAGAAGGTTATATGAACAATGCACAAAAACAATCAATAATAGACTTATATAATATTGCAAATACCATGAATGTAACCAATAATGATCAACGTATGCAGCAATTAATTTATAATATAGCATTAGTAAAAAATCAAAAAAACTTAGTATTAATTTTATTCGGAAATGGTTATATGGCAAACTTTAGAGAATTAGTATTAGAAATGGAAATACCAGCATTTTTATTTAATTTTGGACTATGTGGATTTACTTTGTATTTTGTACCTTTTCTTACTATATTTATTTATGGACTATATTTTGGTATAAAAAATATAGCAAAAATAGATGATGAATTTATTATGTATGAAGTAGGAAGCGGATTTACATTTGCATTATCATTTTTTTCTGGGTATACATTTTTTAATAGTTCAACAATGATGATAATTGTGGTAATAAATGCTTTATTAATTAACAAAATATATAAAATAAAAAAGGAGAACTAAATGAAAAAGGTTTTATTTGGCATAACTAGTCTTACACTTGGAGGAGCAGAAAGAGTATTAGTAGATTTAGCAAATAAATTATGCGAAAAATACGAAATCACAATATTTACAATATACTCTAATGGAGAACTAGAAAAACAATTAAACAAAAAAATAAAATTAATAAGCATATACAATATTAGATATGATGAATTAAGCAAAATACAGAAATTATTAGTACCACTAAAGATTTTATTAAATAAAAAAGGTATTTACAAAAAAGAAATAAAAGGCAAATATAATGTAGAAATATCATTTTTAGAAGGACCTATTACAAGATTATTTAGCGTAAAAAATGAAGAGGTAAGAAAAATTGCATGGATTCATAATGACATATCTTTAGTATTTGGACAAGGTATAAAATCTAAAATAAAACAGTTAGTAGATGGAAAAATATATTCAAAATTCGAAAGTTTAATATTTGTAAGTAAAGAAAATTTAGAAAATTTTAATACAACATATCCTAAACTAAAAAACATAAAAAAAGAGGTTATATACAATTATATAGATAAAGAAAACGTTATACAAAAATCAAATGAAATCCCAAGCATAAAATTTGAATCTAATACAATAAATTTTGTAACAGTAGCAAGACTTGTTGAACAAAAAGCAATAGATAGATTTATAGAAGTTCATTCAGAATTAATAAAAAATGGATTAAATCATGCAGTGTATGTTATTGGGGACGGACCAGAAAAAGAAAAATTAAAAAACATTATACAAAAAGAAAATGTAGAAAAAACATTTCATTTATTAGGAAAAATGGAAAATCCATATCCATACATAAAAAATGCTGATTATTTTACACTGCTTTCAAATTTTGAAGGATATGGAATGGTTTTAGAAGAAGCAAAAATACTTGGAAAACCAATAATAATTACAAATACAGCAGCAAGAGAAGCGGTATTAGGATACACAAAATCATATATACTAAAAAACACTAAAGAAGGAATTTACAGTGGATTAGAAGATATTATAAAAAAACATAAAAAAAGTGAGAATATATATGATAATATTAACTACGACAACAGTGAAATAATAAAAAAAGTAGAAAAATTAGTAGGTGAATAAAATGAAAATATCAATATTAACACCAACATATAACAGAGCTAATTTATTAAAAAGATTATACAATAGTTTAGTTATGAATTCTAACTATGGAATTGACATTGAATGGCTAATTATGGACGATGGCTCAACAGATTGCACTAAAGATGTAATAGAAGAATTAAAAAAAGAAAATAAAATTGAAATAAAATATTTTTATCAAAGTAATCAAGGAAAAATGATAGCTATTAATAACTTAGTAGAAGCCACCCAAGGAGACTTAATTATAGAATGTGACTCTGATGATTATTTTACAAATGATGCATTTAACATTATAAAAGAAGAATATAACAAAGTAAATAAACAAGGGAAATATGCACTATGTTTTTTAAAATATAATCAAAATGGAGAAAATATGGGACATGAATTTAAAAAAAGAGAAACAACAATGTTTGATTTATATTTTAAAGAAGGTGAAGATGGAGAAAAAGCATTAGTTTTTTTTGCTAAGGTAAGGAAAGAATATAAACATCAACTTGAAAATGGTGAAAAGTTTGTTACAGAGGCAAGAATGTATCATAAGATGGATTTAAAGTATAATATGGTTTGTATAAATAAACCAATTATGTTGTGTGAGTATCAGCAAGAGGGGTATACTAGAAATATAATTAAGCAATTTAAAGAAAATCCATATGGGTATTATGAATATTTTAAAGAAATTTTAGAAAGAGACATGAAAGATGTAAAGTTTAATAAAAGATTATATGCAATTAAACATTATATATTGTTTAGTGTATTAGCTAAAAAAAAGATAAAATTAAAAACAATAAAAAATTTAAGCAATAAAATTTTAATTCTTGCATTATATTTACCAGGAAAAATTATTACTAATAAGAGATTTAAGAAAAAATAAATAGGACCAAGGAGATTAATTATGAAAAAAATATCATTAGTAGTACCTATGTATAATGAAGAGGTATTAGTTCAAGAGTGTTACCAAAGAGTTAGTAAAATTTTAAAAAGCATAGAGAATTATAGTTATGAAATTATTTATATAAATGATGGTTCAACAGATAAAACTATAGAATTATTGCAAAACATAGCTTATGAAGATAAAAATGTAAAAATTATTTCATTTTCTAGAAATTTTGGACATCAATGTGCTGTAACTGCAGGTTTAAAACATGTTACAGGAGACGCAATTGTAATAATAGATGCAGATTTACAAGACCCACCTGAATTAATACCAGATATGTTAAAATTATGGGAAGAAGGAAATGAAGTAATCTATGGAAAAAGAAAAGCACGATATGGAGAATCAAAATTTAAACTATTAACGGCAAAAATGTTCTATAATACATTAAATTTATTATCTGATGTAGAAATACCTAAGGATACAGGAGACTTTAGATTAGTTGATAGAAAAGTTGTAGATGTAGTGAATGCTTTGCCAGAACATAATAAGTTTTTAAGAGGATTATTTAGCTGGGTTGGATTTAAGCAAAAAGCATTCGAATATAAAAGGAATGAAAGAATTGCAGGAAAAACCAAATATCCACTTAGCAAAATGTTTAAATTAGGGATAGATGGAATTATAGGATTTTCTACAAAACCATTAAAACTTGTTGGAGGACTAGGAAGTTTATCAGTAGCAGTTTCTTTTATAATATTGATTTATTCAATTTTATCTTACATTTTTAAATGGAATAATCTAACTCCTGGTTGGACATCATTAATGATTACAATAACTTTTCTAGGAGGAGTTATACTTATTTCATTGTGGATGATAGGGGAATATATAGGTAGAATTTATGATGAAAGCAAGGATAGACCACAATATATTATTGACAAAAAAATAAATATAGATTAAAATATCGATGAGTTGAGGAAATGAAATGAAAAAAATAAAGATTATTATAAAAAAAGTATGTACAAAAGAGACTTTGCTGTATATTGCGTTTGGAATATTCACAACAATAGTAAATATAGGTGTGTCAAATATATTAGTAAAGAAATTTAATATTGAAGGTAATTTAGCAAGTACAATTGGTATTATTCTAGCTATAATATTTGCATATTTTACTAATAGAAAAATAGTATTTGATTCGCAAGCGAAAACATTAAAAGAAAAGGGAATAGAATTTCTTAAATTTATATTAGGACGTGCTTTTACAATGATATTGGAAATAGTAGGTGTATTTATATTATATTCTGTAATAGGAGTAGAATATATAATAACAAAATTTGTAATGACTATAATCGTTGTGATTGTTAATTTTTTTATAAGTAAATATTATTCTTTTAAACATTAAAGAGTATAAGAAGAAAGGTATATGTTAGATATGGAAAATGAAGATAGAATTATAATAAATCATGTATATAAAACATTTAATATTTATATGGATAAAGCAAATAGCTTGAAAGAAAAAATGCTATTTTGGAATAGAAATAGAAGAGAAAAAAGAGAAGTGTTAAATGATATAAATTTGACTATAAAAAATGGCGAAGCTGTTGCGTTAATTGGAGTAAATGGAAGTGGAAAGTCAACTTTGTTAAAGTTAATGACGAAAATTATATATCCTAATAAAGGTAAAATAATAACAAATGGTAAATTGACATCATTATTAGAACTTGGAGCTGGGTTTCATCAAGATTTTTCAGGAAGAGAAAATATATATTTTAATGCGGCAATCTTTGGATTAACTAAGAAAGAAATAGATAATAGAATTGAAGACATAATAAAATTTTCTGAATTGGGTGATTATATAGATAATCCTGTTAGAACATATTCTTCAGGAATGTATATGAGACTTGCATTTGCTATTGCAATTAATGTGGATGCGGAAATACTTTTAATAGATGAAATATTAGCAGTAGGAGATCAACATTTTCAAGAGAAATGTATTGCAAAAATGAAAGAATTAAAAGAGCAAGGAAAGACTATGGTATTTGTAACACATGATATGAATACAGTAAAGCAGTTTTGTACAAGAGCGGTTTGGCTATGTAACGGAGTAATAAAAATGGATGGAATGCCAGATGAAGTAATAGAAGAATATATAAAGGAGACGTTGTAATGAATTTAATAAAAGATTTATATAATTATAGAGAATTATTAAAAACAAATATAAAAAAAGATGTTGGTGGAAAGTATAAACGTTCTGTTTTGGGGATTTTATGGTCGTTTATGAATCCATTATTGCAAATTGCAGTATATGCTTTTGTATTTCAGATAATTTTAAAAAGTGATATACCTAATTATGCTGTTTATTTGTGTTGTGGACTAATACCATGGCAATACTTTTCTGCTGTTGTTTTAAGAGGAGCAGCTACAATTGTTGATAATGGAAATATTATAAAAAAAGTATATTTTCCAAGAGAAATATTACCAATTTCACTTGTAATAAGTGAAGGGGTAAACTTTTTGATTTCAACATTAATTGTTATAGGATTTGTTATTTTTGGAGGAATTGGACTTTCGCAATATATAATTTGGTATTTTCCGATTCTTGCAATACAATTTTTATTGTCAATAGGGGTTGCGTTTCTTGTTTCTAGCATAACGGTATATTTTAGAGATTTATTACATATATTTGGTATTTTGATGCAATTATTCTTCTATGCAACTCCTATTGCATATGCTTTAGATTCGGTACCAGACAAGTTAAGGTGGATTGTAAAAATAAATCCGATGTCTTATATAATTGATGGATATAGGAATATATTTTATAATAGAACGGCTCCAAATTTGCATGGATTAATGATTGCTGTTTTTATGGCTGTTGGATTTATAATTATTGGTTATTTAGTATTTAAGAAACTTGAAAAAAGATTTGCAGAAGAATTATAGTAATATTTTAGGAGGATGCAAATGGAAAAAAATGATTATACATTTTCAATAATAGTACCAGTATATAATACTGAAAAATATGTAGAAAAATGTTTGAAGTCGATAACAGAAGCAATACAAGAAGATTGTGAGGTTATTATAGTAAATGATGGTTCAACAGACAATTCAAAAGAAAAGATAATTAAATTTATTAATAATTTACCAGAAAAATATAAGAAAAATTTTATTTACACAGAAAAGGATAACAAAGGATTAGCAGATACTAAAAATGTTGGATTAGATTTAGCTCATGGTGAATTTATTAGCTTTGTTGATTCGGATGATTATATTAGTGATGATTTTTATGCAATCGCAAGAAAATATATAAATGATTATAATGTTATTATTTATGATGTATATGTTATATATGAAAATTCACCTACATCTAATTATGTATCTCGTGCAAAAACAGATTGGAAAGTGGATTATATGGCTGCTGTTCTGAATGGTGCAATTTCAGGTTCTTCTTGTAATAAAATAATTAAAAAAGATTTATATAAAGGACATAAATTTCCTGTTGGAAAGCAATATGAAGATACAGCTGTTACACCATTTATTTTATCTGAAACAGATAAAATAAAATATGTTCCATATCCAATGTATTATTATCTGCAAAGAGAAAAATCTATAGTAGCAACGAATACTTTTATGTCAGCGTACTATAAAATATGTAATAATATTTCTGATGTAATAAGAGAAAAAAATGGAGATATGGATAGATACAAATATGTTATAAATGAATTTGTTGCAGATAGAATGCTTGATATGTTATCTCAGGATTGTCGTGAAAATAAAAAAGAATTTCTTAAGAATATTCAAGAAATGGCATTAAAAAATAAAGAAGTAATTAGGTATATTTTAGATAGCAACATGTTAAATAATGTTGAAAATCATTATTCAGAAAGACAAAAACAGGTTGTAAACAAAATTTTAGTAAATTTAAAAGAATCAAAATATTCTAAAGTAAAAAAAATATTGGAAACAAGAATGTTTATCAATAAAGTCAGAAAGGTAATTAAATAAAATGGAAAAGAAAATACATTATTGCTGGTTTGGTGGAAAACCACTTCCAAGAAAAGTTAAACAATGTATAAAAACTTGGAAAAAATTCTTACCAGATTATGAAATAATAGAGTGGAATGAACAAAATTTTAATATTAAAAGTTGTCCTTTTGTAGAACAGGCATATGAAAATAAAAAATGGGCATTTGTAAGTGATTATGCAAGAATATATGCTCTTTATAAAGAAGGGGGGATATATTTTGATACAGATGTAAAGGTTTTAAAAGACATTAACAATATAATTGATAAAGAAATGTTTTTAGGATATGAGGATAGTGGATTTGTTGGTACAGCAATAATTGGGGTAAAAGAAAAGAATAATAAGTATATTAAAGAGATATTAGATTATTATAATAAACAAGAAGAATTTAATCCGGAAATAATGTACAATTATGCTAACCCTGTTATAATTACAAAAATATTAAAAAGATATAATAGCAAAGTAGATAAAAATGGGATAGAGATATTTAATAATGATGTATATATATATCCAAGAGACTATTTCTATCCATTAAGTTATAATTATGCCGAAAGAGAATTTACAGAAAATACATGTATGGTTCATTTATTTAACGCTACTTGGACAAGCTTAGGGGAAAGAAGGACTGTAAATATATATAGAAAATTTGGCCCTGATTTAGGAAAAACAATAAATAATTTTATAGATAAGCTAGGAAATTTTAAACATAATATTAGAAGCAAACTATTATATAGGTATAAAGCATTAAGAATGTGGTATTCAATTCATATAAATAGAAAGAAAAGAGTAGAAAAAATAAGACTAAAAATAAATAATAAAAAAGAGGGGTATTTAGTTATTTGTAATCCAGATAAAGCGTCTGAAAATCAATATTTAGACGAATTATATAATAACAATATATTGTTTTTAAGGGAACAATATACGCAAAAAGAAGCTAAAATGATTGCAGAAATAATTATTTCTGCAGGTAATACCAGAATTATATTTAATTCACTTTCAATGGGATGGGATAAGTTAATATATGAATTAAAAAGAAATAAAAGGAATATAGAAATAGAAGTAATAATACATGGCGGAAATGAACAGATGATTTATGGGGAGGTATGGAATTTAAGAGATAAAGTAATTGAATTATATGCCAAAAGGAAAATTAATAAAATATTATTTTTTAATAAATCATTATGTGACTTTTATAAAGAAAAGGGATATAATGCTGAATTTATAAGAAGAAATGTAGAGATTGCTAATAGGGAAAAATATATTAATAAAGAAGAACCAAAAAAATATATAAAAATAGGAATGTATCAAAGTAAATATGATATTTCAAAAAATATATATAATCAGTTATGTGCTGTATCATTATTAGAAAATGCAAAGTTAGATTATAATCCATTAAACTATGAAGTCTCTACGGTTGCAAGGAGATTTAATATTAATCTTAATGGTGATTCTAATGTATTGTCACAAAATGAATTATATAATAGATTGGCTAATAATGATATAAATTTGTGTATTGATTTTGTAGATGATGATTCTTTAATCCCAATACAAAGTTTAGAATTAGGGGCAATATGTATTATTGGCAATGGTTGTAAATTTTTTGAAGGTAGTGAATTAGAAAAATGGATCAAAATAAAGGATGCAGAAAATATTTTTGAAATAAAAAATAAGATTTATGAAGTATTAGAAAATAAAGAAAAGATATTAGAACTCTACAGTAAATGGAAAGCAGAACAGGAGTAGGGAAGTAAAGATGAAGGAGATTGAAAAAATAAAATTATTGAAAGATGAATTGGAAATTGAAAATCAGATTTTAAAGGAAAAACTAAAAAAAAGTAAAAAAACAATGGCACAACAAGAAAATGAGATAAAAGAATTAGTAAATCAAAAAAATCTAACAATAAAAAGTCTGGAAAGTCAAAAAAATGAAATTCAAGAAAAGCTAGATAAGATATTATATTCTAGAAGTTATAAAGTTATAAGAAAAATAAATGGAATTTTAAAAAGGGGATAAAAAATTGGTAGAAAAACTTGATAAAAAACCAAAAGTTGCACTAATAATAGATAAGGAAGGATGGGCATTTTATAATGCTGCAAAACAAATAAAAAAATATTTGAATGAATTTTATGAAATTGATATTATATCAATGGAGATTTTTGGAGATAATGTAGTTAAACTTTTTTTATTAGGTTCAGAATATGATTTGATGTTTTTTATGTGGCGTGGAATAATTTCTTGGGTTTATAGTGAATATTCAAGACATTATATTAATGAGTTAGGATTTGAATTTGACGAATTTTTGGAACAATATATTAAAAATAAAAATATACTAACAGGAATTTATGATCACTTATTTATAAAAAATGAGAGTGAAAGAACAAACTTTATATTGGATAACATTAAATCATATATTGTATGTTCTAAAAAGTTAGAAGAAATATATAATAACTATCCAAGTTCAAAAAAACCAAGTATGATAATTTCAGATGGTGTTGATTTAGAATTATTTAAAATGAATAATATTTCAAAGTATAATAATATCGAAAATAGAACGATAAAGTTAGGGTGGACAGGTAATAGTAAGTTTTCTGATGATGAAGATGATGATTTAAAAGGATTAAAAAAAATAATTTTACCAGCGATCAAAGAACTAAAAGATGAAGGTTATGATATAGTATTAAAAATTGCTGACCGAAATATAAAAATGATTCCACATAATGAAATGCCAAATTACTATAATGATATTGATATTTATATTTGTGCATCAAGAACAGAGGGACATCCAGACCCGATTTTAGAGGCTATGGCTTGTGGAGACGCAATTATTTCGACCGATGTAGGAATTGTTAATGAAGTTTTAGGAGAAAAACAGAAAAATTTTATAATTGAGCGTTATAAAGAAGAACTAAAGAAAAAAATAATATATTTATATAATAATAAATATAAAATAAAAGAATTATCAGAAGAAAATTTACAACAAATAAAGAATTGGTCATGGAAAAATAAAGCAAATCTTTATAAAAAATTTTTTGATAAGAATATATTAGAGAAAGGTAAATAATAAGAAGATGGGGAAAATAGAAAAGGGATTTTATAAAAACAAAGATAATAAAATATATACAATATTAAAATTGCTATTTTCTATTATTATATCAATAACAATAATTTTAGATAGTGCTTTAATTTTTAATGGGGATATAAACTCAAAATTAGAACAAACACATTTTAATAACATTGATTTATCAGGAGTATTAAAAGGAATTGTAACATTTGTAATAATATATGTTGGTATGACAGTCATAGAAAGATTTTCTGATAAAATAGAAAAAAACATATATGTTGAGAATAGAAAAGACAGCAAAAGAATAAATATGATATTTTTTATATCAGTTTTTTGTATTTTAATTTTATTTTGGTTGCCTTATTTAATATCTTATTTTCCTGGAGGAGTATTTGCGGATACTATAGCTGCAATAAACCAAGCTACAGGAGAGGTTGAAATAACAAATCATAATCCTATAGTATATACACTAATTATAAAAGCTTTTTTTAAAGTTGGGGAGATGTTTGGAGATAAGTTTATAGGACTAAAAATATTAACTGTAGTTCAAGAAATAATAATGGCATTAACATTAACATATGTTGTTTATAAAATGTATAAAGAAAAAATTACTATGAAATATATTTCTTTAGTTATTCTATATTTTGGACTATTCGAATTAATACCATTATATGCAGTTTCTTTATGGAAAGATGTTCCATTTTCCTTAGCTCTATTAATATATATTCTCTATATATGGGACATAGTTAAAGAAAATGGAAAAAATTTAAATAATTATAGATCTGTGTTTTATTATTGTCTTATTTCATTATTGGTAATGTTCTTTAGGAATAATGGAAAATATATTATAGCTTTAATGACTATATTTATAATTATACAGTATAGGAAAAATATCTTTAGGGAAGCAAAAAAATTCATAGTTTTTTCAATGACAACAGTTTTATTTACATTTATAATACAAGGACCTATATATAATAAGTTTTCATTAAATGGTCCATTTAATGAAAACTTAGGAATATTAGATCAACAATTATGTTATGTGGTTTATACAAATGGTAATTTAGATGAAAAACAAAAGGAGTTTATAAATAAAATAGTTCCGTTAGAATCAATAAAACAGCATTATACACCTCTAAACATTGATAATATAAAATGGGGAAATACTTCATTTAGCGAAAAATTCATAGAAGAAAATAAATCTGAGTATTTTAAAATATGGTTTCAAGTCTTATTAAAAAACCCAAAGAAGTACATTATTGCATATTTATATAATACAGTAGGGTATTGGGATATAAATAAAGCTATTTTTTATGGATACACTCAAGAAGAAATGTGGCCTGGACTTGAAGAAAAAGATGTAGGATATACCCAATATGATTTTATTAAAGAATATACGGGAAAGTCTATTAGAAGTATATTAAAACCTAATGTAGCTATAAGTTCGGCAATATTCTTTTTTATTACTATAGCATTATTTAATTTAACTGTATATAGAAAAAAATACAAACTTTTAATTATATTTGCTCCTGCATTATTAACATATTTATCAATACTTGTTGCAGTACCATTAGCTTTTACATTAAGATATATATATATACTAGTTTTAACTATACCATTATATATAATATTGCCAGTTACAGGAGAATATATAGAAGGTAATGATAGTAATTGTGAAAGGAGTTAAAAATGAAAAAGACAAAAAAAATAATAACTATTTTAGCATCACTAATTCTAGTACTTTTTATATGGCATAATTTCTTAGTTACTGGCAACAATATTATATTTGTTTTTATATTCATAATGTGTCTTTTTTTCATAAAAAAGACGACAGAAATAGAAAATAAAAGAGCAAATATTATCGCTATTGTTATATCTCTAGTATTTACAATAATTGAAATTGTATGTAAGAGTATTAGCAAAGACTATACATTAAATAATATTATGGATAAGTGGCTAATTATTAATGTTGCTGGATATTTTACAATGGGATGGCTATTAATAAAATGGTTGTATAATTATTTGGATAAAGTTAGACTGGTGTATGATGAAGGACGTTTATCATCAATACTAATTTTAAAAAATAAATTTATATTATTTGGTATATTTTTTATTTTAATTGTGGTGGCTTGGATTCCATATTTTTTAAAGTATTATCCAGGAATAATAACTCCAGATTCGTGTTCTCAAATTGAACAAGCTATTGGAATACTCGGACTTCAAGATCATCATCCAATAGCACATACTGCAATTATTACTGTTTGCGTAAAAATAGGACAATTACTGTTTAATAATATTAATATATCTATTGCAATATATAGTATAACTTCAATGATATGTATGGCAGCTATGGATAGTATTATATTAATATATTTAAAAAAAATAAAAGTTCATCCAACAATGTTATTACTAACCCTTGTATATTATATGTTTTATCCTGTAAATGGTATGTATGCAATAACAATGTGGAAAGATGTATTATTTTCTGGTATACTTCCCATATTTATTATTTTATGTAATGGATTAATATTTAACACAGAAAAGTTTCTAAAAAATAAATATAAAATAATTTGTTTTATTATTATATCTTTTTTTACTATGATATTAAGACATAATGGATTATATGTTGTAATTTTTACATTACCATTTATCTTTATTGTATTAAGAAACTATTGGAAAAAACTTATTCCAATATTTATTTCTATATTGTTTATATATCAAATCTTTAATATAATTGTTTTTAATATATTAAATGTTGAAAAAGGTTCGGTGGCAGAGATGTTATCGATTCCGGTACAACAAATAGCAAGAGTAGAAAAATATCATAGAGAAGAAATAGATAATGTTACTATGGAAAATATAAATAAGATATTTAAAATTAATAATATTGGGGACGAATATAATCCAACATTATCAGATCCTGTAAAAGCAAAAGTAGATGTAACTTACTTTAAAGAAAATAAACTAGAATTTTTTAAATTGTGGGTTAAGTTATTAATTAAATATCCAAAAGATTATATAGAATCGTTTATTTCAAATTCATACGGATACTATTATCCGGAAGCACATAATTGGGTAGTAAGTAGAGCAACTATGGGAAATGAACTGGGAATACAACAGCAACCTAAAATAAAAGGAGAGCTTGTTGAAAAATATGATTCCTTTATAGACAATAGAGATATTCCATTAGTTTCTATGCTGTTTAGTATAGGAGCAGGAGTTTGGACTATAATGGTTTGTTTAGGATATAAAATATATAAAAAACAATATAGATATATATTATTATATTTACCAATTTTTATATTATGGCTAACATGCATAGCATCTCCGGTATTTTGTGAATTTAGATATGCATACCCTATATTTACAGGATTGCCATTATACATTTCAATAAATTTTAAATATAATAATATTAATTTAATAAGAAAGGATGTAAAAAATGGATAAAATAGCTGTATTAATACCATGTTATAATGAAAGTAAAACAATAAAAAAAGTAATTGAGGATTTTAAAAGAGAATTGCCTGAAGCAACTATATATGTATATGATAATAATTCTAAGGATGGGACAGATAAAATAGCAAAAGAAGCTGGAGCAATTGTAAGATACGAAAGAAAGCAGGGGAAAGGAAATGTAATAAGAAGTATGTTTAGAGATATTGATGCACAATGTTATATTATGACAGATGGTGACGATACTTATCCTGCAGAGTATGCTAAAAAATTATGTGATGCAGTAATAGAGAGAAATGCAGATATGGTTATAGGCGATAGATTATCTTCAACATATTTTACAGAAAATAAAAGACCATTTCACAATTTTGGAAATGTATTAGTAAGAAAACTAATAAATATGATATATAAAAGTAATATAAGAGATGTAATGACAGGATATAGAGCATTTAGTTATAAATTTGTAAAAACTTTTCCAGTTTTATCAAAAGGATTTGAAATAGAAACAGAAATGACAATACACACATTAGATAAAAATATGGGAGTAGAGAATGTGATAATAGAATATAGAGATAGACCGGAAGGTAGCGAATCAAAATTAAGTACTTATTCAGACGGGTTTAAAGTATTAAAAACAATAGTAACATTATATAAAAATTATAGACCATTATCATTCTTTAGCTGGATAGCATTAATACTTGTAATTATTGGTGTATTATTTATAGTACCAGTTTTAATAGATTATATTCATACAGGATTAGTACCTAAAATGCCTTCTTTTGTAGCAAGTGTATTTTTCTTTATATGTGCTATTCAATCATTTTTTGGAGGTTTAATTTTACAAACATTAACAAAATTAAATAGACAAGATTTTGAAATAAAATTGAATGAATATGCAGATAAATATAAAAAATTAATAAAATAGTAATATAAATGAAATAAAAATTTAATATATATATTGTATCTTTTTTATACAAAATATGATAAAATATTCATAAATACATTTTAATAATAGGAGTTAAGTATGGAAAAGATTAAAAAATATAAAAGTATAATTTTTATAGTATTTATTATTATTCAAATTTTAATTTTTAATAAGAGTTGTTCATATGCAATGGACAACTCTAAAACTGTTGAAGATGGAATTTATATAATAAAATCTGCTATAAACCAAAACTATGTATTAGATATACAAGAGGCCTCTACTTCAAATGGTGCAAATTTACAAATATATAAAGCAAATAAAACAAACGCACAAAAATTTAAAGTTGCATTTTTAGGTAATGGTTATTATTCAATTACAGCTTTCAATTCAGGAAAAGCTTTAGATGTAGCATATGCAATGAAGAAAGATAGTACCAATGTATGGCAGTATCAATTAAATGGAACGGATGCACAAAAATGGATAATTAAAAAAAATTCTGACAATACATATTCAATGGTGTCTAAATGTAACAATCTATATTTAGATATTGCATTTGGAGTTGCAAAAAATGGACAGAATGTGCAAGTATATACATCTAATAATACCAATGCACAAAAATTTATATTTGAAAAAAGTTCTGGTAATAATCAAACTAGCAATAGTATAAAGCCTGAAAAAACTATAAAAAATGGATTATATACAATAAAATCTGCTATAAATTCAAATTACGTATTAGATATAAGAGAGGCCTCTGTCGCAAATGAGGCAAATTTACAAATATATAAATCAAATGGAACTAATGCACAAAAATTTTATGTTACAGTTTTAAATGATAATTATTATACAATAACTGCAGTTCATTCTAAAAAGGTTTTAGATGTAGAATGTGCAGGAAAAAAAATAGGAACTAATGTATGGCAGTATCAATCCAATGCATCAAATGCTCAACAATGGATAATTAAAAACAATGGTGATAATACATATTCAATTATATCAAGATGCAATAATTTATATTTAGATGTATCATATGGAGTAGCTAAAAATGGGCAAAATGTACAGGTATATACATCCAATAATACAAATGCACAAAAATTTATATTTGAAGAAACAGAAGAAAAAGTAAAACCACAAAAAACAATAAGTGAGGGAATATATATAATTAAGTCTTCAATCAATAGAAATTATGTTATGGATATAAAGGAAGCATCTACAGCAAACGGAGCAAATTTACAGATTTATAAAGACAATGGAACAGATGCACAAAGATTTAGCATTAAGCTTTTAAATGAAAATTATTATTCTATAACTTCAGTAAATTCATGGAAATCATTAGATGTAGCTAATGCAGGAAAAAAACCAGGAACTAATGTGTGGCAATACCAATCAAATGGAACAGAAGCACAACAATGGATAATAAAAAAGAACTCAGACAGTACATATTCAATAATATCAAAATGTAATAATTTATATTTAGATGTCAATAATGGGATTGCACAAAATGGGCAGAATATACAAGTTAATAAAGGAAATAATACGGAAGCACAAAAATTTATTTTTGAAAAAGTTAGAAATAATGTAAGCATAAATACAACTAAATATCCAGGATACAAAGAATCAATAGAAAAATTAATAGCAGCACATCCTAATTGGAATTTCAAATTTTTGTATACAGGACTAAAATTTAATGAAGCCGTTTATGGCGAATATTCAATACATAGTGCGAACTTAGTTCCAACATCATCAGGAAGTGAATGGATTTGCTCTGTATGTGGAACAAAATCATATGACACAGGCTGGTACGGAGCTTCAGACAAAGCAATTGCTTATTATATGGATCCAAGAAATTTTCTTAATGAAAGTAATATTTTTCAATTTTTAGATGTAAATCAATGTAATAATGCATCAAGTGTAGAAGGAATACAAAATAATGTTAATGGTACATTTTTAGAAAAGTATGCAAATGATATTTATACTGCATGTAAAAATAAAAATGTAGATCCTTATTATGTTATATCAAGACTAATTCAAGAAAATGGCAAAGCTGGTTCGGTCACGAGTAAAGGAATGAAGGACAATAATGGAGTAACATATTATAACCCATTTAATATTGGAGCGTCTGGAAATAGTACTAATGAAGTTCTAGCAAACGCATTAAAAAAAGCAAAAGCAAATGGTTGGGACTCTATGAGAAAGGCACTTGAAGGAGGAATAGTCTTTTTAAAAAACAATTGGTTAGGAAATTATCAAAATACATTATATCAGAATAAATTTGATATAGATTCTACCAATGGAACAAGCTTATATTCACATCAATATATGCAAAATCTATCAGCAGCATATAGTGAAGCTTTAACTTTACGTTCATATTATACAAAAACAGGAAAAATGGACGCAAATCTTACATTTATTATACCATTATATGAAAATATGAGTAGCACAGTATCTGCTAGACCATCTGATAAAGTAAATAGTGAAGAATATCCTATGAATGTAATTGTAAATACAGAAAGTTCATCTTTAGCATTAAGAGACGGAGCAGGAACAAATAGTAATGTTATTGCAAGACTAGAAAAATGCACAGTTTTACTATCTATAAAAAGAGGAATTAATTCAACATGGCAGTATGTAGTAACTAAGGATGGAAAAGTAGGATATATGTCTGGAGAATATTTAAAACAAATAAATGACGAGAAAAAATGTAATTATTCAGCATATGTAAAAACACAATCATCAGGAGGAGTAAATGTTAGAACAGGACCAAGTACAACTGCAGGATTTAGTAGAGTTGGTTATTTGCCAGATTATACACGAATTACAGTAATAGATGATTCAACATATAAAGGAAATGAAGGAAATAATTGGGTACAATGGTCAAGAATAATTTTAGAAGATGGAAGACAAGCCTTTGTTCCATCAAGTTATGTATATAGATAAAAATGGAGAAAAGTATGAAAAAGTTAATTTTAAAAAATATATTAATAGCTATTATTGCATTTATAGTATTGGGAACTAATTCCATATATGCTAGTATGGCAGACTATACAGATGAAGAAGCAGATGCACAAACTAAAAAAAGTCAGCAAGAGTGGAAAGAAGAACAAAAAGAAATAGTTAATAAGTCAACCAATAATTATTTAAAAAGTTTAATGGTAGAAGGATATAAATTAACACCTGAATTTGATAAACAAACATTAGAATATAATTTAAATATTTCAAATGAAGTTAAAGAAATAACAATAATAGCAAATTCAGATGATAACAAAGCAACAATTAAAGGTAATGGAAAAGTAGAAGTACAAAATAATAAAACAGAATGTAAAATAGAAGTAACAGCAGAATCAGGTACAGTAAGAACATATACAATAAAAATAAATAATATACAAGAAAAAGAAACTGAAAAAGAATCTGAGAAAGAAGTAGAAACTGTTAGTTCTGAATTTGAAAATTCTACATTAGAAAGTAGCAATATTATAGAAAATGAAACTACTCAAGTAACTAATGAAGATTCTAGCAATAAGGAAATATCAACAACCAATAAATATATACCAATTATTATAATAGCAATAATAATTGGTGGAATAATATTAATTAAAATAATACAGAAAAATAAACACAAAGCTAAAAGGTCTAAATAAATAGTAAAAAAAGTGCAATAAAGATATTGTACTTTTTTTTATTTAGTGATATTATATAGAAAATTAAGGAGGGATATTTATGGCAATATTATTACCAGGAGGAGCAGGATATATAGGAAGTCATACTGCAGTAGAATTATTAAAAGCAGGAAAAGAAATTATAATAATAGATAACTTTTCTAATAGTACACCAAAAGCATTAGAAGCAATAAAAAAAATAACAGGAAAAGACTTTAAATTTTATGAAATGGATTATGCTAATAAAGAAGAACTTGAAAAAGTATTTAAAGAAAATAAAATAGAAGCTGTAATAAATTTTGCAGGATATAAAGCAGTTGGAGAATCAGTTCAAAAACCAATAGAATATTATACAAATAATGTTTCAGGGGCATTGGTACTGTTAGACGTAATGAAAAAATATGGATGCAAAAAATTCGTATTTAGTTCATCAGCAACAGTATATGGTGACCCAGAAATAGTACCTATTACTGAAGAATGTAAAATTGGGGGAACAACAAACCCATATGGAACTACAAAATTATTTATAGAGCAAATATTAAAAGACTTATATACATCAGATAATACATGGGATATATGTATACTAAGATATTTTAATCCTGTTGGAGCGCATGAAAGTGGGTTAATAGGAGAGGAACCTAAAGGAATTCCTAACAACTTAATGCCTTATATAGCAAGAGTTGCAGCTGGAATATTACCAGAATTATCAGTATTTGGAAATGACTATAATACACCAGACGGAACAGGAGTAAGAGATTATATCCATGTAGTAGATTTAGCAAAAGGACATGTAAAAGCATTAGAAAAATTGGACAAAGAAAGTAAAGGACTATATATATATAATTTAGGAACAGGAACAGGATATAGTGTATTAGATATGGTAAAGGCATTTGAAGAAACAACAGGAAAAGAAATAAAGTATAAAATAACATCAAGAAGACCAGGAGATATAGCAACATGTTATGCAAATCCAGCAAAAGCTAAAGAAGAATTAAATTGGGTTGCAGAAAAAACATTAGCTGATATGTGCCAAGATTCTTGGAGGTTTATTGAAAAAAATCAATAAAAACAAAAAGGTAAAAAGAAACTTAACACAAGTACTTTTTACCCATAAAATTTAATTAATTTTATCACAAATAAAAATAAAAAGCAAATTATAAAAAACATAATAAAAAGAGGAATATATATAATTTAATGAGATAAAATATTATATAACGTAAAAAACAAACTAAAATAAGAAATATAAAATTTGCAAAATAAAAATAGATATAGTAATATATAAATAACTTAATAATAATTAAAAAAATCCCTGCGTAGTGCGTATAGACAGAATTTTTAGAACCAACACTCACGAAGAGGGGCCGATCTCATAAATATGGCGTGCAAGCTTACAATAAAGTAAGAAGCCCAGGAATATTTAGGTAGGCACCCACCTGTTTTGTAGGAACAGGTCCTTAAAAATTCAAAGCATCTGACGGCTAAGGCGGGGTTTTTTTGTGTTTATAAAATTGGACAATTATATAAATTAATGATAAAATATAAAAAAATAAAAGAAGGTGGTAATATGACAATAAAAGATGCTTTAGAAAAAGGTACAGTAATGCTAAAAGGAGAAAACTTAGATAGCCCAAAATTAAAAGCAAGATTATTAATGCAAGATGTTTTAGCAAAACCAAGGCAATATTTATTAGTACATGACAATGAAGAAATAAATGAAGAAATATTAAAAAAATATTTTAATAATGTATTAAAAGTAAAGCAAGGTACTCCAATTGAACATATTACACATGTAAAAGAGTTTATGAAAATGAATTTTTTTGTTGATGAAAATGTTTTAATACCACGTCAAGACACTGAAATATTAGTAGAAGAAGTAATTAAAATTGCAAACAAAAATAATTCAATAAAAATACTTGATTTATGTACAGGAAGTGGAGCAATTGCAGTTTCACTTGCAAAATATATAGAAAATAGTGAAATAACAGCTGTAGATATAAGTGAAAAGGCATTAGGAATTGCAAAAAGGAATGCAAAAATAAATAAAGTAGAAAATAAAATAACTTTTGTTAAATCCGATTTATTCAATAATTTAGCAAATAATAAATTTGACATAATTGTTTCAAATCCGCCATATATAAAAAAGCAAACAATTAAAACATTAGAAAAACAAGTGCAAAAAGAACCATTAATAGCACTAGATGGAGGAGAGGATGGATTAGATTTTTACAAAAAGATAATAAAAAATGCATATATATTTTTAAAGTATAATGGATATTTATGTTTTGAAATAGGATATGATCAGAAGCAAGAAGTAATAGATCTAATAGTTAAAGAAGAAAAATATATAAATACATATTCAAAAAAAGATTTATATGATAATGATAGAATTGTTATAACAAAGGTGGGATGATAAAGTGTCATTTTCGGCTAATACAAAAGAAGAACTAAGTAGAATGAGTAATTTAGCAAATAAAACACAAGTAAAATACGAATTAATAGGATATTTAATATCTTCTAATACTAATATAATAAAGAACAAAACAATAAGATTTTCAACAGAAAGTCAATATAATATAAATAGATTTGGAAAGCTATTAGAAAACTTAAAAATCGACTATAAAATAGAGATTGAAGGGAAGTTTTTTATTGTTTTAGTAAAGCTTAAAGATTTGGATTTTATAGGAATTAATCAAGGACAAATATTTATTAAAAAAGAAGATTTAAAACAAGAAGAACAAAAAGCAATAATAAGAGGATGTTTTTTAGGATCTGGATCAATAAATAATCCAGACAATAAATATCATTTAGAAATAGCGTTTTTAAATACATACAATTTGGAATATATTTATGAAATTTGTAAAAATTTTAATGTGAATTTTAAGGTATTAAATAAAAATAGTAAATGTTCATTGTATTTAAAAGAAGGAGAAGAAATTTCAAAATTGTTGGCATTAATTGGAGCTAATAAGGCAGTTTTAAAATTTGAAGATATAAGAATAACAAGACAAATAAGGGGAAAAGTAAATAGGCTAGTAAATTGTGAAACTGCAAATCTAAATAAAGTAATAAATGCTTCTGTAGAACAAATAGAAGCTATAAAAAAACTACAAAAAGAAAGAAGATTTAATAAGTTAGATTCTAATTTAAAAGAGATTGCTAACCTTAGGCTGAAAAATCCAGATATGTCATTAAATGAATTAGGAAAATTATTAGAAAAGCCAATTGGAAAGTCTGGGGTTAATTATAGATTAAAAAAAATAATAGAAATAGCAAACGAGGTAAAATAAGTTGAATAAAAAAGAATTAGGTATATATATACATATACCATTTTGCAAGAAAAAGTGCTGTTATTGCGACTTTGTTTCATATTCAAATAAAAAAGATTTAATCTTTAAATATATAGAATGTTTAAGTAAAGAAATAGAAAGTATTAATTTTGAAAATTATAATATTACAACAATATATATAGGTGGAGGTACTCCATCTTATATTGAGAGTATATATATAGAAAAAATTATTAATAAATTAAAAGAAAAACTTATTAATAATAAAACTGAATTTGAAAATATTGAAATTACAATAGAAATAAATCCAGGAACAGTAAATAAAGAAAAAATAAATTCATATAAAAAGGTTGGTATAAATAGAGTAAGCTTAGGACTTCAAAGTACTAATAATTCAATTTTAAAACAATTAGGTAGAATTCATACATATGAAGAATTTTTAGATGCTTATAATATTGTAAAAAAAGCTGGATATAATAATATTAATGTAGATTTAATGATAGGAATACCAAATCAAACAATTGCTGAAATAAAAGAAAGTTTAGAAAAAATAATAAAATTAAATCCAATGCATATTTCGGTATATTCACTAATAGTAGAAGACGGGACATGCATGAGTGAATATATAAAAAATAAAATTCTAAAATTACCAGACGAAGAGTTAGAAAGACAAATGTATTGGTATGTAAAAAATACTTTAGAGTTAAATGGCTATACACACTATGAGATTTCTAATTTTGCAAGAAGTGGTTTTGAGTCAAAACATAATTTAAATTGTTGGGAACAAAAAGAATATATAGGACTAGGTGCAGCAGCCCATTCTTATTTAAACAATAAAAGATATTCCAATTTAGAAAATTTAGAGGAATATATAATAGATTTTAATAAAAAACAGATACAAGAAACTCAAGATATAGAAGCAAAGAAAAAAGAGTACATGTTATTAGGATTAAGAAAAATACAAGGAGTATCAATTCAAAAATTTAAAGAAAAATTTATTCAAAATCCATTATATATTTATAGGAATGAGCTTGAAAAACTAGCTAGTCAAAAACTAATTGTAGTTGACGGAAATTATATAAAACTTACTAATAAAGGATTAGATTTTGCAAATTTAGTATGGGAAGAATTTGTATAAAAATATATAAAAAAACAAATAATAATACAAAAATGTTACTAAAATATTACAATTTTGTAACATATATTGTATTAATTTAAATATTGTGATAATTTTATATATGAAAAAATTATAAGGAGGAAAAAAATGAAAAGTTTAAAAACAATACTTACAATAATTGTTAGTATAAGCATGTTATTTTGTGTTTGTCCTATTGCAAATGCAGATAATTCAAGTAAAATAACAATTTCGGAAGGAACAAAAAATGGAAATGTTGTTACATTTACGATAACAGTGCCAAGTGGAGCTGGGCTTAGAGGAGACGCAACTGATGATGGTGTAGTTAATGCAACTGATAGTGCCCTTATATTAAATTACACTTCAAATATAATACAATCAACTGAATTAAATCTTTTAAATTCTGATTTTAATAAAGATGGAGTTGTAGATTCTACAGATACTAAAGATTTAAATCTTGAATTATTAAAAAGCTATAGACCAATTACTTTAACTGGAACATTAGCAGATGCCTCAATAAATTCACTAAAAACAAGTAAAAATTCAAATGGTACTTATAAAGTTGAATTAACATTGCCAGAAGGCAAAGAAGGAACAATAGGTATAAAAGTAAATGTAGATGCATTTGTATTTAGCCAAGGTGTTTATAACGAAAGTGAAGTAAGCAGTAAATTAATTACTGTCTCTAAACAAACTGACCAAGAAAATCAAGGTAATCAAGAAAATCAAGGAAACCAAGGTAGCGAAACAGTTGATAAAAAAATTACAATTTCAGATGGGGTAAAAAAAGAAAATTCTGTTACATTTACAATTACATTGCCAGATGAATCTGGTTTTAGGGGAGATGTAACAGATGATGGAAAAATTAATGAACAAGATGTTGATAAACTTACTAAATATAATTTGGGAACTATAAAAGAAATTAACACAATTACTGGAGATTGGGATATGGATGGAGCTATAACTGCATCAGATACAACAATGTTAAGTAAAGCGTTAACAACAAAGTATGTACCAATAAAATTAGAAGGAACATTAGCTAATAATTCAAAATTAGATATATCAAAAATTGCAGACGGAAAATATAGTGTAGTAGTAACTATACCTGCTGATACAAAAGAAGGAACAATAGGAGTAACATTAAAAAAGGGTGCAGTTATATTTAAAGATCATACAACAAACGAAGCTATAAGTAGTAAATTATTTGATATTGCAACTAATAAAGATACAAACGATCAAAACAATAATAACGTTAAAGCAACAGACAATACACAAGCTCAAACAGTTCTTCCAAAGGCTGGATATAAGGCAACTATTTTAGCAGTAATTGCTATTGTTGCATTATTTGCAGTAGTAGGATACAGAAAATATAAAAATATAGATAAATAAAAAATATATAAGAGTTGAAGCAGAAAGCTTACAAGGTTTTCTACTTCAATTTTTTTTTATTTAACAAAAAAATTTAAAAATGCCATCACCAAATTTTATATCTTACATATTATATAACATACAAAGGAAAAACAAGAGAGAAACAAAAGAGATTATAAATCTTTTTTTGAACATAGAAGAAAGGGGGGAAATGTTATGCCAGAAAATAGAGGATGCGGATGTTTCGGATTTGGTGATGATTGCTGTTGGATAATTATCCTTATATTATTAATATGCTGCTGCTGCGGTGGTGGTAGAGGAGGATGTTGCTAATTTTAAATTAGTTAATCCTAAATAGCAAAAATAGGTTACATAAGTAACCTATTTTTTTGTGTTCATATTCAAATTATCACCATAACGTTTTATCTTTTTTGTAGTAGTTTTTTCAAATTCCTTATCTCTAATAACGAAATCTTTAATATGTTTATAATTTGGAAGTTTTTTATTTACAGATGAAATAACGTCAGAAATTATTTTTTTAATTTCATCTTTTGTTGGAATAGAACCTTTAAAGTTTTCTTTTATTGCTTCCATATTTGGAAATATTTGTGCATTTATGTATGTTTCGTCATCGTTGTCTTTATGAATACCTAAAACTAAAGCTTCAGAAATTAAAGGGCTATCGTTTAAATAATATTCTAATTCTTCTGGATAAATATTTTTTCCATTTTTTGTAACAATAACACTTTTACATCTTCCTGTAATATATAAATATCCATTTTCATCTATTTTACCTAAATCGCCAGTATGGAACCATCCGTCTATAATGGTTTTATTAGTTTCTGCCTCATCATTATAATAACCAAGCATAACATTAGGTCCTTTTACAACTATTTCACCAACACCTTCTGAATTTGGATTATTTATTTTATATGTAACATTTGGAATTGGTAATCCGGCAGAATCATTTCTTTTATAAAAATCTGTATTTCCAGCTACAAGAGGAGAACATTCTGTTAATCCATAACCTTGCAAAGAATTTAAACCTAATAAGTCAAAATCATCTGCTATAATTGGGTTTACTGGTGCTGCTCCAACTATAAATACTCTTAAACGACCACCTAAAGAATTTTTTATTTTAGATTTTATAAAAGGTTTAAAATAAAATGGTAATGAATTATATGGATTTGAAGTTTTATCTTTACTTTTGTATTTGTCAGGTAATGATTTATTTAGATTTTTAATAATGTTTTTATGCATATTTTCTAGTAATAAAGGAACACATAAAATAACAGATGGATGATATTCATTCATGTTTTTTAAAATGTATTTTAAACCTTCACAATAGGCAATACTTGCACCACTATATATTGGCAATAAAAAACCAATTGTACATTCATATGTATGGTGAAGAGGAAGAACAGAAAAAAATAAATCATTTCTACGTACTTTAACAATACCATATATAGAAAGAATATTTGAACATATATTTCTGTGAGAAAGGCATACACCTTTAGCCTTGCCAGTAGTTCCAGAAGTAAATAACAAAATTTTCATTTCATCAGGATTTATTTTAATTTCGTCAAATCTTGTGTCTCCACTATTTATTAAATTTTGACCAATATCTTTAAAGTTATAAAAATATGTTAATTCATTATTATTGTTTTCTTGAAATGATATAAAAGCAATATTTTTGTTGTTTAGCTTTTCATAATTTTCAATAATTAAATTTAGATTTTTTTCATCACCTAAAATTGCCTCTGCCTTAGAAATATTCATAAAATTAATGACGTCATCTGTATGAAGTTCTTTGTCTATAGGAACAACTACACCTACTATGCTTGCTGCTAAGTAAGAAACTGCCCATTCATAACTGTTTTTTCCTATTATACAAATTTTTTTATTTAAAAAACCTTTATTTATTAAAGCTGTTCCTAAAGCCATTATATCTTTTTTGAATTCTGAATAAGTAACAGTATAAATGTTCTTATTTTTATCTTTTAATTTAAAAGCTGTTCTTGAAGAAAATACTTTGGCAGAGCGATAAATCATATCTTTAAAGTTTGTAATTTCTTCTGTTTTGTGATACTTTTTTGCTAAATTTTCTGCTATATTCATGCAATAAAACCTCCTATTTATATCTATAAAATTTATAATTCGTATCTTGCCTTGATGTAATTGAACCATTATAAATTGAACTATTAGCATCTTCTAATGGGATATCCATGTAAACTGTGCACTTAAATTCCTGATCCAAATTGTTTGTTATATAAATATCAAAAGAAAAGTTGGATTTTATTGAATTTAAAATTATACCACATTTTTTTAGTAAAGATCCATCATAAGTTATTGGGGTTGATGTATCTGTAATTGTGTAATCATTTTTTATATTTTGATTTATATAACTTAGTACAATTGGATTTGCACAATTATTATATAATGTTGGTGTATCTAAAGAAACATTATCTTCAGAAGATATATTAAATGTTAATTCATTAGATAGCATGTTTTCATCAATAATTTGACTTGAGGCAAAATTATTAATGTTTTTATAATATAAATTTGCATTACCGTATGAAGGTGGTGTGGTAAAATGTATGTTATTTATTTTAACATTTTTTAATGTATTTTCCATTGTAAAATCACTAGAGTTATTGCTTATAAATAGTGCAATATCTGTGTATTGGTACAAATTTTCTATAGTAAAATTTGTATTAGAGTTTGTCCTATTTTTTACATTACAACTACTAAAAAATATACATTTATTAATAGAAAAAATTGTTTTTTCATTTTTTTTAGAAATTGGTAATATAGTTTTTTCAAAACTGTTTTTATTAATAAACTTACCACTAATAGTTATGCATAAGAAAATTAATAAAACAATTGCAACAAACAAAAAAATAATTCTAAAAAGTTTTTTCTTAAACATAAAACCTCCTTAGCTATTTTATATAATATATTACAAATATGCAATAAAATCAAGTATAGTTTCCATATTTTTAAATTGACAAAAAACGACTAAAAGTTTAAAATTAAATTAGGTGATAAATGTGAAATCAAAAGATAAACCAAAAAAGTATAAAGTACTTTTTTCAATTATTATATTAATAATAATATTTGTTTATGCAATTTTATCTGTTAAAAATAATAAATATGTGGAAGCTGCATCACTAGAAGAGGTAAAAATAAGTAATGCAAGCCAAATAAATTTAGAAGAAATTATAAATAAAAATACTAGTGATTGTGAAAGAGAAGAAATTATACAAGAAGAAATAGATTTGGAATATATAACTACATATAATGTAAATAAACAGTTACCAAAAGGAGAAATTAAAGTTATTCAAGAAGGCAGAAATGGTAAGCAAACTATAACTACAAAAGTAATTTATAAAAATGGTGAAGAAACTTCTAGAACACAAATTGAAGACAAAATTACCAAGGCTTCTGTAAATAAAATTGTAGAAGTCGGAGGAGCAAATTATACAAATAATTACAAGATAAAAATTGGCGATTTATTATATGTTACATCAGACAGACTATCGGTAATGTTAGATGCTAATGAAGAAAGTGTAAAAGTTACAACTTTAGCAAGAAACGATGAAATGAAACTATTAGAAATACATGATAATTGGTATAGAATTTCAAGTAAAGGAATAACTGGCTGGGTAAAAAAAGAAAATACTACCTGTAAAAATTCTAATGTAGAAGAAAACCAAAGTAGTGCTAATGGATTAAACAAGCAGCAATTAGTTGCAAAATTAAATTTTGACATGGCATTAAATAAACCAAGTGGTTTAACATTGGAACAGTTTAAAAAGATATTAAATGATGATAAAGATAAAAATAAAATTTTTAGCAATAATGCACAATATTTTTATTATATTGAAAAACAATATAATATTAATGGGGTATTTGTTGCAGCTGTAGGAATACATGAAAGCGCATGGGGGACTTCTAAAATTGCACTTAATAAAAATAATTTATTTGGATATGGGGCATATGATTCAAATTCATATAACAGTGCATATAGTTTTTCTAATTATTCAGAGAGTATAGATTTAATATCTAGAGTTTTTGTTAAATATTATATAAATCCAAAAGGAACAAAAATATATGAAAGTGAAGTAGCCTTAGGTACATATTACAGTGGAAATAATTTAACATCAATAAATAAAAAATATGCATCTGATAAAAATTGGGCAAATGGTGTATATAAACATATGCAATACTTATACAACAAATTATAATTATGTGTTATACTATAAATATATTAATAAATTTTATGGAAAATTCTTGCTATTTTTTTAATAATATTGTATTATATATAAGTATAAAACATAATGAGATTTATAAAAATAAACAACAAAGAAAGGGGCTTTATTAATGAAAAAAACAATCATAATAGTATCTATATTAATGTTTATGTTTTCAATCTTTGGGTTTACAAGTAAAGTGTGTGCAGCAGAACAAGTTTTAGACAATAGAACCGAGAGCAAAATAATACAAATGAAGGAAAAATCATTAAATTCATTAGAAGATTATAAACAAAAATATGGTTCAGAAGCATATGGAGTTACAGCATACGTTTTAAGTCTAGTAAGAATTTATAGTATACCATTATGCTTTTTAGGAATTGCAATAGGAGTTATAAAACGCTATATTGTTGGTATACGAAAGTTAGACACATTAGAAAAAGGTATGGGACTTATTGTGACTTTTGTAACATTATTAATTATATGCCAAATATTACCACTTGCGTTTGCAGTGTTTGTAAAATTTGGAAGGGGGTAACAAATGAAAGTTTTATTTGCTGTAAGTAATGAAGAGATATCAGAATCAATAGTAAAAAAATATCAAAAAGTTTATAAAGAGATAATTTCTTATAAAAATGTTTATTACTTTAATGCAATTTTAAAAGAAATACAAAAAGATAAAAGTTATGACAGAATTGTTATAAGTGAAGAATTAGAAGCATTTACACATACTCAATATGAACAAATAGATAAATTTATATTTGATAAATTAGATGACTTAAGTGATGAAGCATCTAATTCAAGAGGAAACGACATTCCAATAATTTTAATATGCTCAGATAGAAGAACAAAATCAGAACAAATGTTAATAAAATTATTTGGAATAGGAATTTACAATGCTATACTTGGAAATGATAGAAGTGTAGACGAAGTATGTAGACTTATAAATAAACCAAGAACAAAAAAAGAAGCAAAAATTTATTATAAAATAGATGTTGACGATGTAAATTATCAAGCTGAAAACGAAAATGATGTAAGTGAAGTAGAATTACAAAATATTATTGCACACTATAAAAAATTAGGAAAAAATGAAGAACAATATGTAAAAAGTTTTAATAATATTTCATCACAATATAATGATATACAATTAAAAATAATATGTAAATTCTTACCACTAAATGTTAGAGCAGTACTAGAAGAAAAATCACCTAAATATCAACAGGTAATGGCATTTAGCCAATCTGTATCAAATGAAATAAGACAAAAAAAGCAAGTTAGTGGACCAAGTGAGAAATTATTAAAAACTAAAGACAGTGCAAATATATTTTCGAAAACAGTAGTTATTCCGTCTGCTGTTAATACTGGAAATGTAAAAAGATTAACAAGAACAAAAACAGAAGAAGTTCAACCTGAGGTAACACAAGAGTTAGAAAACAACGATAAAGTAGCAGAGGAAGTTGTTGGAAAACCAAAAAGAGGAAGAGGAAGACCAAGAAAAACTCCAGTAGAAGTTCCAGTAGAAACTGTTGAACCAGTAGCACCAAAAAGAAGAGGCAGACCAAGAAAAAATGTAGTACAACAAGAAGAACAAGAGGATAATATATTACCAGGTTTTGAATCAAATTATGAAACACCAGAAACAGAACCAAAAAATGATTATGAAGAAGAAACAGTTTTACCAGGATTTGATTATGAAGAACCAGAAAATACTTCAGTATCAACACAGCAAAACACATTTGAAGATACTACAATACTACCAGGATTTGATGATAATACACAAAAGCAAAATAATTTTGTAGAAACAAATTCCGAATATACAACAAATCAAGTTTATAATAATGTAGATATATCAAGTTTATTAATTCCAGGTAAAAAGGTAGTAAGCTTTGTTGGGACAAGTAAAAATGGAACATCATTTATTGTTAACAACTTAGCCGAATATATGTCTTCGATTGGAGTAAAAACAGCAATATTAGACACAACACAAAATAGAAATTCATATTATATATATACCAAAAATGAAGAAGAATTAAGAAAAACAGCTGTAAATAGTATAAGTGGTTTAATACAAGGACAAGCAAATGGAATAAATGTTAATCAAAATCTTACTGTGTATACAGCTTTACCAACAGAGAATCAAGAAATAAATAACTCTGGCTCTATATTAGAAACATTAGTAAAAAATTATTCACTAATATTAATAGACTGTGATTTTGATACACCATTAGATTACTTTAAACAATCACAAGAAATATATGTAGTACAATCATTAGATATATTAACAATTCAACCATTAACAGCTTTTTTAAGAAAGTTAAAAGCAAAAGATATATTAGAACAAGATAAGATTCGAATTATATTAAATAAATATATAAAAGTTAGAGGAATATCAGAAAAAACAATAATTGGAGGAATGGCATTTTATAATGATCCAGCAATGTCATTTATGACAGAATTATTCGATAGAAATCTAGTTAGATATATGAAAATTCCATTTGAAGAATATATATATATTAGATATTTAGAAGGAATTATAAATTGCAATATAACAATAAAGGGATACTCAAAAACTTTTATGCAAGTATTAAAAGAATTACAAAATATGGTTTATCCACTTCAAACATTAAAGCCAACATATAAACCACCAACAGCCAAATATAATAGTGGTTTTTCGCCAAGTATGAATAATACATTAAATCAAATGAAACAAAATTATTAGACAAGGAGGAGAAAAGGTAGTGACAATAGCAATCGTAGTATTATTAGCAGTTATTGTAGTAGCATTAGTATTGTATAATATAAGTATACAAAAGAAAATACAAAAATTTAAGAATATTAACCAAAGAATCAACAACTTGTCTATTGTACAAGATTTTATGAATACAATAGGAGAAGATTCTTCAGTAGATGCAAAAATACAAAAAATAAATGATATATTAATAGAAAAATATGAAATAAAATATTCAACAATAGTTGTTTTTAATGGAGCCGAATACACAATAAAAGCGTCAAATGTAGATAAAAAACATTGGGATTCACTAAAGTCACTACAAGATGTTGATATGTTTAAAGACAGCATATCAACATCAAATCCTAAATATGTTACAGTTAATAGGGAAAATGAAAAATTACCATATCAGCAAATGGAATTTGGAAGAGCTAAATCAGCTATATTTTTCCCACTATATATAGACAATGTATATATAGGATACTGGATTATAGAAAGTGGTACACCACATGATTTTGACAATGTAGATATATCTATTTTAGAAGTAATAAAAGATAATATAGTATCTGTATTAAAAACAGTAAAGCACCAAAAAACAATAGAATCTATAGTTAGAACTGACGAATTTTCTGGACTAAAAAACGAAGAGTATCTATATGGAGATGGAAAAAAGATAATAGATCAATATACAATATCTACAATATGTATGTTTAAAATAACAAACTTACCACAAATAAATGAAAAATTTTCTAGGCAATTAGGAAATAAAGTTATAACAGAAATAAGCCAATATATTAAAGAAAATATAGCGCAAGAGTATATTTTTGTTAGATATATGGGACCTAAATTTGTAATTGCATTTTCTGGAGTAGAAATAAGTGGAGTTGCAGAATTCTTAAATGACAGAAAAGAAGTAATTGAAAAAATGAATATAACATTAGAAGAGGAAGATAAAAAAGAAGGGGCACACCCAAAATTAAATTTTGTAATCTCATCATATTACAAAGGAACAGGACTAGAAGAAGTGTTAAAAAAATTAGAAGTCTATTTAGATAATGCAAACCCAGAAGAAAGTGAAATTAATAATATATAAAGGAGGCATATTTATGGAATTTGATAAAACTATGAATTTTAAAGTGGAAAGAGACGAAAATATTAAGGCAAAAGATATTTTAAAAGATGTTTACCAAGCACTACAAGAAAAAGGATATAATCCAATAAATCAAATTGTTGGTTATATATTGTCAGGTGATCCAACATATATTACAAGCCATAATGACGCAAGAAACAAAATAAGAGCAATTGAAAGAGACGAATTACTAGAAAAATTAGTAAAAAATTATATCGGGATAGATGAAAACTAAATGAGAATTCTAGGAATAGATTATGGAGAAGCAAGAGTTGGAACAGCTATTACAGATGCTCTTAATATTACTGCTCAAGGGTTAGAAACAATAGAAAGAAAAAATTCAGATAAAATAGTTTTAAAAAGACTAGATGAAATAATGGAAAAATATGAAATAGATACAATAGTTGTAGGTATGCCATTAAATATGAATGGAACAAAATCAGAAAGAGCAAAAATAACAGAAGAATTTATACATAAATTAAAATGTAAATATAATAAAATAAAAATAGATACAATAGACGAAAGACTTACAACAGTTGCAGCACATAAAACAATGAACTTTTTAGATATTAATAAGAATAAAAAAAGAAATATAGTAGATACTATATCTGCAGTATATATTTTAGAAACATATTTAAATAAAATAAAAAATCTATTGTGATTTTTGTAAAAATATTATATTATAGTTATGTTAAAAATAAAATATAAATATGAGAGGAGAAATTTATGGAAGAAAATGAAGAATTAGATAACATTGTTATACTAAATGATGAAGATGGAAATGAGGTTAAATTTGAATTTTTAGATTTAGTCGAATTAGACAATGAAGAATATGTAGTGTTATTACCAATGACAGAAGAAGGAGAAGAGGATGAAGGAGAAGTAGTAATACTAAAAGTTGAAGACACAGACGATGAATCAGAAGAAGAATCATACGTTAGCATTGATGATGAAGAAATATTAAACAAAGTATTTGAAATATTTAAAGAAAAATTCAAAGATGACTTTGATTTTGTTGATGAAGATTAAAAAATAAGTTAAGTGAGAAGTGATGGAGAAATACATTTAACTTCTCACATTTTTATTATAGGAGGAAAACAAATGAAAAATTTTTCTACATGGTTGTTAGTAATGTTTATGGCAATGTTTTGGGCCTTTAGATTAGTGGTAGCAGTATTGCCAGAGTTTGGTATTGACTTTGGAGGAATTGTTCCGTTAAACAGTTCATTAGAAATTATAATATTATTTGTAGTATTAGTTTGTATGATTTTAATTGTAAAAAGAAAATTAGCAGGAGCATTAATATATCTTTTAGCACATGGAATATACTTTGGGGTAGATTTATATAATAATTTAATGATAATATTTAAAGCAGAACAACAACTATCTGCTTCAGCATATATGAATACATTAATATCATTTATAGGAATGATATTACCATTAGCAGTATTATTAGATTTATTAGCAGACAAAGGAAGAAAAGCGCATCCTGTAGATAAAAAAACAGACTGGTTTTATAAAAATGAACAATTTGATAGAAAATTAGATGATAGAGCAGATAAAAATAATTATAGAACATTGTAAAAAGTCCAACTTTGGTTGGACTTTTTTTAAAATTTTATGTAGATTATTGAAAAAATAAGAAAAATATTATATACTGTGTAAAAATATAACAAGAAAGGGGAATATGATATAAAATATCATATAATAAATAAAGATGAATAGCAATACAAAATTAGAAATAGCAATTGAAATTATGGCTGCCAAAATAGCCAAAACCTCAAGAGAAAATAATGAAAAAGCAAAAGAAGAATTAAAAATACTAATGGAAGAAAGAAACAAAATGTATAGAGAAGATAAAGACATAATTTATAAAATAATTAATGTATATGGAAAAGAAATTAAATAAAGGGGAGAAAATACAATGAACGAAGAAGAGATCTTAAAGAAATATAAACTTACCAAAGAAGAACATGATGAATATTATCAAACTATAAAAAGAATTTATGTTGGTGGTAAAACCCCAGAAAAAAATCCAATATCAATAATAGTTGGTGGACAAACAGGTGCAGGCAAAAGTGGAATTTTAGGTTATTCTACAAAAATGTTTAATAAGGATAATGTAATTATTATTAACAGTGATGAAATTAAGCCATTTCATCCTAAAAGTGAAGAAATTGCTAAATTATATCCAGATTTATATACTAAAATTACAGACCAAGAAAGTAACACATGGACAAGTAGATTGTTTGAAGAATTAAGAAGAGAGAAATATAATATCATATTTGAAGGAACTATGAAAAATAATAGAATTGCAGATGAATCAATTACAGAGTTAAAAAAACTTGGATATACAGTAGTAGTTAGAGGAATAGCTGTGTGTGACTTAGAAAGTAGAATATCTATTTTAGAAAGATATGAAGGACAAGTAGATACCAAAGGTTGGGGAAGGTTAGTAGTACCAGAACATCATAATCAAACATATGTAGGAATGCCACAAACAATAGAATATATTGAACAAAATGGAATGTATGATGTATTAGAGATATATGCTAGAGGTGAAGAACCAAGTGAGCCAATACTTGTTTATTCAAACCATAATAGAAATAGTAAAGAACAAATACAAGAAGCATTAAAAGATAAAAAATACATTTCTAAAATGCCAAGAAAATTTGGATACAATGATGCTAAAGACGCTGTTACAAGAGCAAGAGAAGAAGAATATGAAAAAGTAATTCCAACAGCCAAAATAAGATTAAAAAGTGTTTTAGATTCAATGAATAAACGAAATGCGTCAGATATTGAAAAGAAAATGTTAAAAGATGTTTTTTATTTGATAGAAAAGATTATAAAAAAAAAATCTGATATCTCCAAACCAGATGAAAGACCCCAAAAAGATGAAGGCCCTTGCATATAATAATATATAAAAGTATGTATTATACTAGTATATTTGGCAAAAGATATTGTTCTAGAAAGAGGAATTACGATTTTAAGTACAAAGTCACAAATAACAATAGATGGACTTTATCCAACAGATGGAACAGGTGTGGTACACACTTATACAGATATGAATAGTGCTAGTAATGCAGACACAATAGGGATAAGGTCTGCAAGTAGTATACAAGTTACAGTTCAGAATTTAAATGTTGTTGGAAAAAATTATTATGGTTTAATTTATGTAGCAGAAGGTTCTGCATATCAAAATGTTGTTATTACATATAAAAATATAACATATAATGGACCGCAAATTACATATCACCCAAGCGGATTGTCTATATATCAAGACTTAATTATAAATATAATAGACTCGACTGCATGTGTTGCAAACGAAGTTGCAGAAACAGGAAGTTTAAAAATTGGTGGAAAGACAATAATTACCCACAATTCGGTAGTAAATTCAACATTTTGGTTTAGAGGCTATACAGGTTCACCATATTTAGAAATATTAGAAAATGCTAATGTTTCGATTACAACAAGTAGAGATATAGCATATACATCAAACTATTTAAAAATAGCAGTTAATAAAAATGCATTATATTTATTATTACAATCTTCATGAAAATAAATAGTTTTTGTTTTGCATTTTTTATTATAAGATTTATTATAAACTGTTACTATATTGCTTTTATAAATTTTATCATTGTAATTAATAAAAGCAATATTTTTTAATTCTTTCCAATGATTGCTAAGCTTTTTGCACTTGAAACGTAATTACTGCATTTTCTGTATTAGCTATAGTTTCTAATGAAATTGTTAATAAACCTGTTGATGCATCATAAGTATAATTAGTGGTATTTCCGTTTACTTGAACGCTATTTTCAACTAACTTGATTAGTGTAGGGTCTAAAGTATCGGTAAATGTTGGTGTTTCATAAGGGCTTTCTGCATTATTTGTAATTGTAACTGTATAAGTTAAGTTACCACTAGCCCAATTTTGTTTATCAGCTGTTTTAACTATTGTTAATCCTGCTATCATTTCAGTTATAACAGCTTCAGAAATAAGGCTTGTTGGTACAGAGTCATAGTTTCCAACTACGTTTGCTATATTACTTAGTTTTACACTTGCCATAAAAGTTCCACCTCCTACTATAATTATATGATTTAAATGAAAAAAAGATATTGATTTGTCGAAAATTATAATTTTTTTAGTTAAAAGCAATTTAATTGACAAAGTTAGGTTTCATCGTTTGAAAATGTAAAAAAAGAAAACACTTAAATATAGGTGTTTTCTTTGCTTTTGTGTAATTACTATACCACAAAATATAAAAAAATTCAAGACTGTTATTTTATATATAAATGTGTTATATAAAATAAGAGGTGTTTAAATGAATGATTTTTATTTAGAAATAATAATCAAATAGTTAGTTTGATAGAAAAAAGAAATAATGGAGGAACAGAAAAATGAAAATAGAGGAAATAAAAAAAGCACAAGATGTGTATGAATTTATAGACGAGAATATAGAATATGGTTGGATTGATGTTAATGGAAACAAACATTTAAATACTATGAAAGAATTTAGAAAAATATATAGAACTTTATCAATTGATGAAATATTAAAATATAAAGTTGGTACTTGCATTGAACAAGTTAATCTAATGCATTATTTGCTAGATAAACTAAATATTAAAAATAAAATGTTTTGTTCTAGAATATTTGAACCAGATGACTATGGCAATTTAGAAGAAGAAGAACATATGCATTGTTTTTTGCTTTATTTTGAAAATAACAAAGTGTATCATATGGAACATCCAAACTGGGAGAAGAAGGGAATTTATGAATATAATTCAGAACAACAAGCAATAAAAACAATTGTAGAATATTATATTGAATTAAGAGGGGGACAAGATAGTCCAACTAAAGAATTTTTTGAAGTACCAGTTGGAGTTAGTTTTAAGGAATTTAATAGATATATTAACCATGTATAAAAAATTAAGGTAAGAAAGTAATTAATTGAAAATTACTTTCTTTTATGTTAAAATATGATAAGAAATTTAGAATTAATAAAAGGAGAATGAAAAATGAAAAAAGTACTATTTGCGACTGGAAATGAAAGCAAAGTTAAGAGATTTCAAAAGGGCTTTTAGCCAAAGATATAAAAATTGTTACATTAAATGATATTGATACAAAAAATATTGAAGTTGTAGAAGATGGAAAAAATGAAAAATTAACTTGTAGATGGGTTTATGGAATTGCAGTTATAAATAATGGTATTGAATCAACATATACTTGGAGTAAAGAAGATTTTTATATAGTAGATAAACCTTCGAACAAAATTAATCCAGGATATCCTTTAAATACAATATCAATAAATAAAAAATTAAATAAGTATTTTACACATATGACCGAAGATGATAAAAATAAAATTAAAGAAGAAGAAAATGATGTTATAGAATTTCTTTGTAAAAACTTATAATAAAGGTGGTAATAGTTGTTATGAAAATAAGTGTTTTTGGAATATGAAGCACCTGATTACACAGAAGAAGGTATAAAAGAATTTAAAAAAACAATTGATGATGTTTCTTGGATTGAAGCAAGAGATTTTTATGGAGCTTACGATGAAAGTAATAAAATATTAGGAGTTATAGATACAGATAAAGAGCAGAGGGTGAATGGATTGAGATTTTATCCTATGAAAAAGAATTTGAAATAATAGAACAAACCAAAAAGCAAAAAATGCAAAAGAATAATATAGATATTTTAAATAAGTTTATATCATCTATAAAACCTTATAACAGATTAGGAATATTAGGAATTGAAATTGTTATAAGAAATATAAGAAAGGTGGATGATTATGAAGATAGTTATACAAAAAGTTGATAATGCTAGTGTTAGTATAGATAGTAATGTAGTAGGAAAAATAGGTAAAGGATTTGTAGTCTTATTGGGGATTAAGAATACAGATACATATAAAGATGTTGATTATTTAGTAAAAAAGTTAATAAATTTAAGAGTGTTTATGGATAATAAAGATAAAATGAATTTATCTTTATTAGATGTAAAAGGTGAATTATTAATTATTTCTCAATTTACATTATATGGCGAATGTAAAAAAAGTGGAAACCGACCATCATTCACAGAGGCTGCAAAACCTGATATTGCTATACCATTATATGAATATTTTATAAATGAATGCAAAAAGGCAATTCCTATAGTTCAAACAGGAATTTTTGGAGCACATATGAAAGTCGATTTAATAAATGATGGACCTGTTACAATCATTATTGATTCATAAAAATAAAGTTAGGAGAATAGGCAAGTATGGAGTTGAAATATATAAATAACGGCAAATATATGGATGAAATAGAAAAATTATATTTAGAAGCTTTTCCAAAAGACGAAAGATTTTCTTTTTGGATACTAGAAGAGTGTTCTAAAGAAAACAATTCTGATTTATATGCAGTTATTGATAATGACAAATTTATTGGAATGTGTTATATTGTTAACTGTGCTAATGCATATTATCTTATGTATTTAGCGGTAGAACCAAATTTGAGAAATAAAAACTATGGCTCTAAAATATTAAGTGATTTAAAGAAAAAATATCAATTATTATTTTTGTCGATTGATGAACCAAATGATAGTATAAGTATTAGACGCAAAAACTTTTATTTAAATAATGGTTTTTATGATATTAATAGAGTTTATGAAGATACAGGTATTAATTATGAAATATTATGTACTGATGACAGATATGAAATAACTGATAATATTATGAAAATGAGATATACCAATATGACAAATAATTCTAAGATACTTAATGAAATATCAAATACATTTAATGTTGATGGTGTAAATATAAAAATTAAATTTAACTAATATTACTAGATCAGAACTAGAAAATAAAGTAAAATGTATTTATATTGATAAAGATAAAAATAACACCGTCGGAAAAACCGACGTTGATAATTCTAAAAAATCTGTAAAGATATATAACCTTATTACATATTTGGCGAGGATTATTTTGAAGAAACACTTGAAAGAATTAGAAATATTCGTTCAAGCGAGAGAAGATTTTATCAAAAAATGGCAACAACTTGTTGCCAAATTACCTTGGGGATATAATTTATTATTAATTGAAAAAATTAAAAATAAAGATATTAGACGAATATACGCTGAAAATACCATTAAAAATGGATGGAGTAGAAATGTATTGTTAGAATTAGGTAAAGGCTTTAGTTTTGTGGGAAATCAATATAAAATTTTTGTGGATAATCAAGATTATTATATTGATTTACTATTTTATCACTTGGAACTTAGGTGTTATGTAGTTGTTGAATTAAAAGTAAGTGAATTTAAACCAGAATATATAGGACAATTAGGATTTTATGTAACAGCAGTTAATGAAACAAATAAATAGTAAGTTGTATAGGAGAATGATTATGGAAAATAAATACGAGTTTTTTATAGCAGGAAGAGCTAGAAATAAAGAAAATATATTAAAAATATGTAAATTGCTAGATAAATATAAAATTTCTTATTATTGCTTTTTGAAAAATGAGGATAATTGGGGATATGGAAATAAAGATCAGACCCCAGAAGAGAAACAAAAAGAATTTGAATCACTAAATTTAAAGAGTGATATAGTCTTAAACTTGTTTAATAATGATTTAGAAGGAGAAAAGAGCTCGAAAAATTTGTTGTTAGTTTTACCGGCTGGGAAAGCAGCACACATTGAAGCTGGTATTGCTTACGGTTTAGGGAAAAAATGTTATGCAATAGGTAAATATGAAAATACTGATACGTTGTATAATATTTTTGAAACGATTTTTAGTAATGAAATAGAATTAGAAGAATTTCTAAAAAAATATTCAGAAAAATAAATTATAACTTATAAAAAAAGGAAGTGATAAATATGGATATGTACCAAAAAAGAAAAATCAGAGAAGAAAAGTTAACTAAAGTCGGAATTAACTGGGAAATAACGACTTATGGAGAACCTCTTAGAAATACTTATAAATAAAGACTTTAAATTTGACTCCTTTTTACATTTTATAGGTGTAAAATGATAAAAATTTAAAGAAAATAGTGGTAATAACGACTTATGGAAAACTTTTATATGAAGCAATAAATGAGGAGGTAGTAATGAAAAAAATTGGAGATAGATATACTAACAATATTTTTGAGAATATTAAACATATAGATGAATACGGAAATGAATATTGGTATGCCCGTGAATTACGCAGTTTTATCAGCAAATAATAGCGTTTCAAGCGAAGAAGATTGGGTTGTTGAGGTCAACAAGCCAATAAAAACTGGTAAAGGAAAAGAAGAGATTATTAAAGATTATAAACTATCAAGATACATATACTATTTAATAGTGCAAAATGCTGACCCAAGTAAAGAAGTTGTTGCTTTAGGACAAACATATTTTGCTATTCAAACAAGAAAGCAAGAAATAACTGAACAAGAATATGATTCTTTATCAGATGATGAAAAAAGATTTTATCAAAGAAAATTAACAAAGCAAGGTAACTATACGCTTCAAAAAGTTGCTTCAGCTGCTGGAGTTAAAAATATGGCTGAATTTCATAATGCTGGATATAAAGGATTATATAATGGAGAAACTGCCGATGATATATTTAAAATAAAAAAATTACGTTATAGAGAAGATATTTTGGATAATATGAATGAAGATGAATTAGTAGCTAATTTATTTAGAATAAATCAAACTAAGCAAAAACTTTTAAAAGATAATGTACAAGGAGAAAAAGAAGCAAAAGATGTACATTATGAGGTAGGTAAAAAAGTTAGGAAAGCAATTGCAGATATTGGTGGAATGATGCCTGAAGAAATGCCAACACCTAAAAAGAGTTTGAAAGAACTTGAAAGACAAAAGAAACAAATAGAAAATAAAGATAAAAAGAAACTAGAAGAAATGAAACAATTTGGTGGAAATATTGGTTATGGAATAAGACCTACTGAAAGAAGAAGAGGATATAATAAGATAAATTTATATCTTGGATTGATTGAAGCAAAAAAGATTGGACTGGATAAAGTGATGTTAGATTGTGACGTGGAAAATTTAGGTTCAAGTAAAACCATGGAAGCGTTAGGCGGAAAGCTAGAAAGAACTGAAATTGATCCATATGATGGAATACTAATAAGTGTATATTGGATTAATGTAGACGAATCGCTTGAAAAATATAAAGATGAGTATGTTAATTTTATTGATAAAAGTTATGGAAATAAGTTTATGAAATAATTAAAAGGAAGTGAAAAATATGGATATGTATCAAAAAAGAAAAATGAGAGCAGAAAATAAAAAAAATAAAGAAAATAATACAGAAAAAGGTTTTGCAAATGCCAGTTTTTCGTGGTTCCCAGGTCATATGGCAAAAACCAGAAGACAAATTGCAGAAGATCTAAAACTAATAGATGTAGTAGTAGAACTATTAGATGCAAGAATACCAATATCAAGCCAAAATCCAGAAATTGCAGAAATAACAAAAGGAAAGAAAAAAATAATAGTGCTAAATAAATGCGATTTAGCAGATGAAAAAGAAAACCAAAAGTGGATAAGCTATTTTAATCAAAAGCAAATACCAGCAGTATTAGCAGACTCAAACACTGGAAAAGGAATAGAAAATTGCTTAAAACAAATAGAAAACATAATGAAAGAAGAAATAGAAAAACATGCACAAAAAGGAAGAGTAGGAAGAAAAATAAAAGTAATGGTTCTAGGAATACCAAATGTAGGAAAATCATCATTTATTAACAGAATAGCAAGAAAAACATCAGCAGGAGTAGGCAACAAGCCAGGTGTAACAAAACAAAAACAATGGATAAGAGTAAACGACAAGGTAGAACTATTAGACACACCAGGGGTATTATGGCCAAAATTTGAAAATAATGAAGTAGCACTAAACCTAGCATTTACTGGAACAATAAAAGAAAGCATTTTAGAAATAACTGAAGTAGCATATTATTTAGTAAAATTTTTACTAGAAAACTATATGTCGAATTTATGTGAAAAATATAAGCTAAATGAAAAATATATAAAAGAAATACTAGAAAGAGACCTGCCAGAAAATGAAAATATATATGAAGTAATGCTACAAATAGGAAGAAAAAGAGGATGCATTGTATCTGGTGGAAATGTTGATGACGAAAAAACATCAAAAATAATATTAGACGAATTTAAAAATGGAAAATTAGGAAAAATAACGATAGAAGGAGTAAAATAAATATACATGGAAGAATTTATAGAATTAAAAAAAGATATAAATGAAGTAAATTTAATGCCGCCACTTACATGGGCATATATAGGTGACTGTGTATATGAATTATATATAAGAACATCTTTGGTAAATAAAACAAATTTAAAACCACATGCATTACATATAGAAGCAATAAAACATGTAAAGGCCAAAGCTCAGGCGGACACTTTAAAAGAAATATACGATAAATTAACAGATGAAGAAAAAGATGTAGTTAGAAGAGGCAGAAATGCGGAAAACCATCATTTGCCTAAAAATGCCGAGGTACAGGACTATATGTATTCAACAGCTTTTGAGGCATTAATAGGATATTTATATTTAACAAAACAAAATTTAAGACTAAAAGAAATATTAAAATTGTGTAATAAATAATTCTTATTATAAAGTAACAAAAATTTTAATGCAAAACTGGTTGACTAAAAGGCAAAAAAGTGATATAAATAATATCAGTTTAAAAAAGGCCCGTTGGTCAAGCGGTTAAGACGCCACCCTCTCAAGGTGGAATCATGGGTTCGATTCCCGTACGGGTCACCAAATTAAAAGGGAGTAGCTTTAAATTACTAATCAACAGTCGCGATACAATATGGTATCTGGTTAGTAAGCTAAAAATAGTAAGCAAGACTTTTAAAAGGAAAATGTGATTTTTTAAATAAATTATAAATCCTTTTAAAAGTCTTTTTTTTGAATATAATGCTTAAATAAACAAATAATAAAAAAGAAAGGAAGAAAATTTATGGAAAAAGGTTGGTTTAATAAAGATATCAATACAGTTGAAAAAGAATTAAAAACAAATATGCAAATGGGGTTAACCCAAGAAGAAGTGAAAAAAAGAATTGAAAAATATGGACTAAATGAACTGAAAGCAAAAAAGAAAAAAAGCATAATTCAAAAATTTTTAGAACAATTTAAAGACTTTTCAATAATAATACTAATAATTGCAGCTATTGTATCAGGAGTTGTAGGAGTAGCACAAGGAGAGGGCATAACAGACACAATTATAATATTAATAGTTGTAATAGTTAATGCAATAATAGGAGTAGCACAAGAATCAAAGGCAGAAAAGTCATTAGAAGCATTGCAGAAATTAACAGACCATGCAACAAAGGTTTTAAGAGATGAAAATGTACAAGTTATTCCAGCAAAAGAGCTAGTTCCAGGTGATGTTGTTATTCTAGATACAGGAGACTATATACCAGCAGACTTAAGAATTATAGAAGCAATAAACCTTAAGTCTCAAGAAGCTTCATTAACAGGAGAATCAGTACCAGTAGAAAAACAAGTGAGCAAAATAGAAGAAGCAGAAATAGGAATTGGAGATAGAATTAATATGCTATTCTCTTCAAGTTTAGTAACATATGGAAGAGGAAAAGCAATTGTAGTTGAAACTGGAATGGATACAGAAGTAGGTAAGATTGCAGGAATTATAAATGAAACTGAAAAACAAGAAACACCATTACAAAATAAATTAAATAGGTTAGGAAAAACTTTAGGAATAGCAGCATTAGTAATATGTATTGTTATATTTATTATAGGACTATTACAAGGAAAAGAACCTATTCATATGTTTATGACAGCAGTAAGTTTAGCCGTTGCAGCAATTCCAGAAGGATTAGCTGCAGTTTCTACAATAGTGTTGGCAATAGGTGTACAAAAAATGGTAAAAAGAAATGCTATTGTAAAAAGATTGCCAGCAGTCGAAACTTTGGGAAGTGCAACAGTAATATGCTCAGATAAAACAGGAACACTAACTCAAAATAAAATGACAGTAGAAAAAGTATTTTGGAATAACAATTTAATTGATTTATCTGGAATAAATTATAGTGAAAATGAAGAATTAAAACAATTAGTTTATGCAAGTATGTTGTGTAATGATACAAAAGTATCAGAAGGAAATAAATTAACCGGGGACCCAACAGAAACAGCATTGGTTGATATGGCATTTAAACTAGACTTTGATCCAAGCATATATGAGCAAATGCCACGTGTTGAAGAAGTTCCATTTGATTCAGATAGAAAATTAATGACAACAGTACATCAAAAAGGAGACAAATATATAGTATATACTAAGGGTGGAGTAGATGAGCTGTTAAAAAGATGTAAATCATATTTAATAGAAGGAAAAACAAAAAATGATCTTGAAGATTATAAATATATTATAGAAAAAAATAATGAGCAAATGGCTAAAGATGCATTAAGAGTACTTGCAATGGCATACAAGGAGATTGATCATAAACCAACAAAACAGGAAATGCAAACAATAGAGAATAATTTAATTTTTATTGGTATGGTTGGAATGATAGATCCACCAAGACAAGAAGCAAAAATTGCTGTAGAAAAATGTAAAACTGCAGGGATAAAAACTGTTATGATAACAGGAGATCATAAAATTACAGCATCTGCAATAGCTAAAAAATTAGGAATATTAGAAAATGATGATGAAGCAATAACTGGTTTAGAACTAGAAAAGATGACAGATGAAGAATTAATAAAAAATGTTAGAAAATATTCAGTATATGCAAGAGTTTCGCCAGAACACAAAGTAAGAATTGTTAAAGCATGGCAGAAAAATGGGGAAATAGTAGCTATGACAGGTGATGGAGTAAATGATAGTCCAGCATTAAAAACTGCAGACATAGGGTGTGCTATGGGAATTGTTGGAACAGATGTAGCCAAAGAAGCGGCAGATGTTATTTTAACTGATGACAATTTTGCTACAATAGTTTCTGCAGTGGAAGAAGGTAGACGTATATATGACAATATTTTAAAAGTAATACAGTTTTTATTATCAAGTAATATAGGTGAAATTATAGTATTATTTTTTGCAACATTACTAACACCACTATTTTGTAAATGGTTTGGAATTAATGATGCATCAAATTTAGAAATATTATTACCAATACACATATTATGGATAAACCTTGTAACAGATTCACTTCCAGCACTAGCATTAGCGTTTGATCCAGCCAATAGTAATGTTATGACAAGAAAGCCAACAAAACCAGGCAAAGGGATATTTACTAAGGGAATGAGTTTTAGAATAATATATCAAGGAGTAATGATTGGATTATTAACACTTATAGCATTTATGGTGGGACTAGGAACAACAACAGAATGTATAGATGGACTTTCATTAGATCAGTCTAAAATAGAAGTTGGGCAAACAATGGCATTTGTAACATTAGCACTTTCAGAATTAGTACATGTATTTAATGTTAGAGACAACAAAAAATCAATATTCAAAAGCAATATATTTAATAATGGAAAACTAGTTTTAGCAATATTAGCATCTGCAGCCTTAATGTTTGTAATTTTATTAATACCAGCATTAAGAAATATATTTAGCATACCAGTGTTACCTGTTGGAAATATTGTAGAGTTAATATCATTAATATTTGCACCAATTGTAATTGTAGAAATATTTAAATTATTAAAAATAAATGCAACCAAAGACGAGTAAAAAAGTAACGACCTAATGGTCAGAAGTCTGTTGATATTATATTTTTTTGATATAATATTAACAGATTTTTTTTGAAAGGAATATAAGTTTATGATAAAAACAGAGACAATTTATAATGCAAAAAGATTTAAAAATATTAGAGAAATACTGGTAAATGCTGTTGAAAATTATCCAGACAATACTGCATTTATAATTAAACAAAAAAATAAAAAGGAAATTAAATATAGAAATATAACATTTAAAGAATTCTATAACGACATAAATTATTTAGGCACAGCACTAATTAATAAAAATTTAAAAGATAAAAAAGTTGCAATAATAGGAAAAAATAGATATGAGTGGTGTCTTTCTTATTTAGCAGTTATTAACGGTGTTGGAACAGTTGTACCTTTAGATAAAGGATTGCCAGAAAAAGAAATAGAGTCTTTATTAATAAGAAGCCAAGCAGATGCTATTATTTTTGAAGACAGTTATATTGATATAATAAAAAGAATAAAAGAAGCAAATAAAACTAAAGTAAAAGAATACATATGTATGAATGAAAAAAATGAAGAAGTAGAATATATATATGATTTAATTGAAAAAGGAAAAGAGCTAATAAAAAAAGATTCAAGGTATGTAAATGCTAATATAAATGAAAAAGAAACTAAAATATTAGTATATACATCTGGTACAACTTCATTATCTAAAGCTGTTATGCTATCACATAGTAATATTGCAGAAAATATATACGCATTAAATTCCATAATAAAGGTATATCCAACAGATGTTTCACTAGCCTTTTTACCTATGCATCATACGTTTGGTTCTACTGGATTTTTGTATTTTATGGCTAATGGAGTTACTACTGCGTTTTGTGATGGGTTAAGACACATACAAGAAAATTTAAAAGAATATAAAGTATCAATATTTGTTTGTGTACCATTACTATTAGAAGCAATGTATAAAAAAATAAATGCACAAATTGAAAAGCAAGGAAAAACTAAAGTAATAAAAAGAGCAAAAAAGATTAGCAATTTTTTATTAAAATTTGGAATTGATATAAGAAGAAAAATTTTTAAACAAATAATAGAACAAATGGGAGGAAACCTAAGACTAGCAGTAAGCGGCGCTGCTGGAATAGATAAAGAAGTAGCAAAAGGGTTTATAGAATTTGGAATAAAGACTGTCCAAGGGTATGGATTAACAGAAACTTCTCCCGTAATTGCAGCAGAAAACGATAAACATACAAGATACGGCTCTGTAGGATTTGCACTTCCTAATGTAGAAGTAAAAATATCAAATCCAAACGAAAAAGGCATAGGAGAAATAATAGCTAAAGGACCAAATGTAATGCAAGGATATTATGAAAATGAAGAAGCAACAAATGAAGTTCTAAAAGATGGTTGGTTTTATACAGGGGATTTAGGCTATGTAGACAAAGATGGATATTTATTTATAACAGGAAGAAAGAAAAATGTAATTGTATTAAAAAATGGTAAAAATATATATCCAGAAGAGTTAGAATTAATAATAAATAATTTGCCATATGTTACAGAAAGTATGGTATTTGGATATCCAAAAGATGATGATTTAATATTATCTGTAAAAATTGTATATAATGAAGAATATTTTGATAAAAAATTAAGTAAGGAAGCTATTTACGAAAAAATTTGGAAAGACATAAAACAAATAAATCAAGGAATGACTAATTACAAAAAAATAAAAAAATTAATTATAACAACAGAACCTATGATAAAAACAACAACACAAAAAATAAAAAGATTTGAAGAAATAAAAACAATAATTAATAATTAACTTATAAAAATGATAGTTTTTACTATCATTTTTTGTAATTATATGATAAAATGCATATAATATTTAAGAAAAAATTAAGGAGATGATAGTTGTGAATAAGAAATTTTATATAACAACACCAATATACTATCCAAGTGGTAAATTTCATATAGGAACAGCATACTCAACAGTAGTTGCAGATAGTTTAAAAAGATATAAAAAATTAAAAGGTTACGATTGCTATATGTTAACAGGAACAGATGAACATGGACAAAAAATACAAACAAAAGCAGAAGAATTAGGCGAAACACCAAAAGAATATGTAGATAAAATGGCTAAACAAGCCAAAGAATTGTGGAAAAAAATGGACATAAAATATGATGACTTTATTCAAACTACAGAATCAAGACATGAAAAAATAGTTCAAAAAATATTTGACAGATTTATGGAACAAGGTGATATTTATAAAGGAGAATATTCAGGACTTTATTGTGTACCTTGCGAAACATATTTTACTCAAACACAATTAGTAAATGGAAAATGTCCAGACTGTGGAAGAGAAGTAATCAAAATGAAAGAAGAAGCATATTTCTTTAACATGAAAAAATATACAAAAAGACTATTAGAATATTATAATGAACATCCAGACTTTATACAACCACAATATAGAAAGCAAGAAATGATTAATAATTTTATAAAACCAGGTTTAGAAGACTTATGTGTTACAAGAACTTCTTTTGATTGGGGAATAAAAGTGCCAAAAGATCCAAAACATGTTGTGTATGTGTGGTTAGATGCATTAACCAACTATATAACAGCATTAGGTTATTTATCAGAAGATGATACATTATTTAAAAAATATTGGCCAGCAGATGTACATGTTGTAGGAAAAGACATAGCTAGGTTCCACTTAATATATTGGCCAATATTCTTAATGGCATTAGATTTACCATTGCCAAAAACAATATTTGTCCATAATTGGATTATGATGAAAGATGGAAAAATGAGTAAATCAAAAGGAAATGTAATTTATCCAGAACAATTAATGGGAAGATATGGACTAGATGCAACTAAATATTTCTTATTAAAAGAAATGCCAGTATCACAAGATGGATTATTTTCACCTGAAAGTTTCATAGAAAGATATAATTTTGATTTATGTAATGATTTAAGTAATTTATTAAATAGAACAATTTCAATGGTTAATAAATATTTTAAAGGACAAGTTCCAAAATATAATGGTACACCAAACGAAGTTGATGAAGAAATAGAAAATTATTGCATAGAGCAAATAAACAACTTCGAAGAAAAAATAAACAACTTCGAAATTTCAAATAGTTTACAAGAAATATGGAACTTAATTTCAAGAACAAACAAATATATAGATGAAACAATGCCATGGGCATTAGCAAAAGAGGAAGAAAACAAAAAATTAGAATCATCAATATATCATTTAATTGAAAATTTAAGAAAAATAGCTATATTAATAAAACCATTTATGGATGCAACATCTGAAAACATATTAAGACAAATAGGAATAAAAGATGAAAACTTAAAAACATGGGAAAGCTTATTTACTTATAATAAGTTAGAAAATATAGAAGTAATTGAAAAGGGTGAACCAATATTCATGAGATTAAATGCAGAAGAAGAAATTAAATATATAAAGGATTTAATGAGTACTAAATAATGAACTAAAAGAAGGATGGTTTTATGTGGAGAAAGAAAAACAATTATGAATATTGTAATTACAATATTTATTCTGTAAAACCTAGAGGAAGAAAAACACTTGTTGTATATATAATTATAATGTCAATAATTATATTATTTTGCTTAGTAAAAATTACAATATATTGTTTTGAAATTATACAAAATAACAACTTTTATCAAAAATACGAAAATCAATTAACAGCATTAGAAATGCAAAGTAATTTAGGTAATAAACAAGAAAATAATAATAAAATAAAATTGCCACAATTAACCGAAATAGGAATGCAAAATATTAGTAAAATTTATACTTCAGATACTAAAAGGGTATTTTTAACATTTGATGATGGACCATCAACAAACACCTCTTCAATACTAGACATTTTAAAAAATGAAAATGTTACAGCAACATTTTTTATGCTTGGTAACTTTGTTGAAACACAACCAGAAATTGTAAAAAGAGCATATGAAGAGGGAAACTATATAGCAAATCATGGTTATAGCCATGTGTATTCAAATATATATTCATCTCCAGAATCAGTACTAGATGAGTATAATAAATGTAATTTAGCAGTACAAAATGCTATAGGAAACTCAGAATATAATTCACATTTGTTTAGATTTCCAGGAGGGTTAGCAGGTGGAAAATATGCAACTTTGAAAATGCAAGCCAAACAATTACTTAACGAAAATAATATAGTAAATGTTGATTGGAATGCATTAACAGGAGACTCGGAAACCAGAACACCTACAGAAGAATTTTTAATGGAAAGACTAAGAAGTACATGTGAGGGAAAAAATAGTGTGGTATTATTAATGCATGATTCACCATCAAAAGAAATTACAATAAAAGTATTACCACAGGTAATTTCTTATTTAAAAGAACAAGGATATGAATTTAAAAACTTTTATGAAATTATTAAATAATAAAAGGAGGAGAAAAGTTGCCTAAGAAAACAACTAAAAAGAATGAAGAAATAGCAAAAAAATTAGAATATATAGGATTGGATTTAGAAAATGTACCACAAAATATAAAAAAAGTTGACAATCTAGAGTATAGAGTTCATAAATTTTATGATGAAAAGCAATATAGGCAATATAAATTTATTCCCATAAAAGATATACAAATATTACTATCGCCAACAAATAGACTCGATTCAATTGATGAAAAATATAAAAATGCTAGACCATTAGCAGAATATCTAGACAATAAAAACGAAGAAAACTTTATTAAGCATACTACATTTTTAAACATGTTAAAAAATGTAAAAATAGAAGATATTGAAAAAATAGAAGAAGAGCAAAATAAGCTTAATAAAAAAATACCTTTTAAAGTTAAATTTGAAGGAAATTATTTGTGGCAAATATATTATTCAGAAGCAACCGATAAATATTTTATGATAGTACCAACAGAAGATTCAAATTATTCAACATTTTTCTTTTTATTAAAAAAACAGTTAGAAAAGAAAAGAACAACTAAAATTTTTGTTCCTATAAGTAATATAGAATATTCAAAAACTTATTTTAAAAAGTCAGAATTTGAAGATATAGAAAATTATCTATGGCTATTTACCAAAGATTGGCCATTAGTATATGAAGTATACGACAAAAGCCAGAAACCAAGTATACAAATAGTGGGTGAAACACAAGTTTATGATAAAATAAAAAGTTGGTATAAAATAAAAATAGATACAACTTCACAAGCAAATAAATTTTATAAGTTACTAAAAGCTATGTTTATACTACAAACAGAACTACCACATTATTATAATTTTAAAACTGGTATTGACAAAAGTGGAGAATTAGAGTTCTATTTTAAAGATTATAAAATGGAATATGATAAAATTCCAGAGTGGATAAATGAACAATATATAAATTCCATAAAAAGTAAAAGCAAAATAAGCGAACTTATAAATAAGCAAACTGAAATATTAGAAGAACAAAAATTACAATCAGTAACTCTAGAAATAGAGTATTTAGCAAAAGAAAAACAAATTACAACATTCTTAGAATGTAAAAAATCATTTTTTGGTAAATTTAAATATTATTTTAAGTATGGGAAAAAGAAAAAAAATAATAAATTAAATGTGGAAAAAAACGATAATGAAAGTTCTAAAACACCACCTCAAAAAGAATTAAAAGAAGAAAAAATAAAAGAAAATTATACATTAGAAGAATTAATAGAAAGCTATAGAAAATATGCAAATTTAGAAGAACAATATAAGAATTTAAAATCAGACACTAAAGCCTTATTATTAAAAAATAGAAATTTAAATAAAAAAATAGAAAATGCTTCATTATATATAGAGCAAATAGATAGCCATAAAAAAAGTATTTTTGAATTTTGGAAATATAGTAATAAAGATGAAGTGGCAGTACTACCAGAAGGAGAAAATGAAGAAGTTAATGTAATTAAAAAAATAGAAAAAATCTTTGACTATGAAGCTGACTTTGAGCAATTAGGTAAAAAACAAGATAAACTACAAAGGAAAGTGTTAACAAAAGAAGAAACAGATGCAGCATATATTACAAGTACAGATATATTAAATTTAATAAATAAAATAAAAAATGCAGAAGTACTACCTAAAGACATTGAAACAAGTTTAAAACAATTAAAAAAACAAGAGATATCTGAAAACTCGTTAACTGAAAATGAAGAATTTAATATATTTGGTTCTATAGTAGAAGATTCAACTAAAGTAAAGTTAATTGACAATAAAAAACATAGAGAGTTAGCAAAAGACAAATTTACAATATTAGACATAACAAAAAATACAAAGACCTTAGGATATAAAATGGCATTAGAACAAATACTTGAAGGTGTAAAAACAGCATTAGAAAAAGTAGTTGTTACAGAAGATGTTCCAATATACAAAGCAATTATAGAAGATAAGTTAAATAATAATTATTTAAATATCTTTAATATCAATCCTGAATCAGAAATAACAAATGCAATTAAAACAGATAAAAATAAAATAAACTTTTATAAAATAAATTTAAAAGAGAAAAACAATGCATTATTTTTCTCAAACATTATATTTTATGACAATCAAAATAAAACATTACCAGTTGGAATGAACTTATCAACAAATGTTTTAGTAGACTTATCAAAAAATACATTAGAGCAAATTGACAAATCAACATTTAAAATTATTGACTTTGAAAATGAAAAAGATGATTTTTCAAAAGTTTCTATAAAAAATATAACTGTTTTTGAGTGTAACATTGGGAACAAGTCCTCATAATAACCAAAAAACCTTTATTACATATAATATAAAAAATGTAATGGAGGTTTTTTAATTGAAAAGATGTAGATTTAAATTGATTGCATACATATTAATTTTTGTAATTATCTATTTGTTTAATGCAAATATAATATACGCTATTTCAGAAGAATCTAGTCAAGTATATGATGGAATAGATGTAAGTGATTGGCAAGGTTATATAGACTATTCTAAAGTAAAGCAAAGTGGTATAGAAATTGTATATATTAAGTCAAGCCAAGGTAGCAATATAAAAGATCCATATTTTGATATTAACTATGAGAATGCAAAAAACAATGGACTAAAAGTGGGATTTTATCATTTTTTAACTGCAAAAAATGTAGAACAAGCAAAACAAGAGGCTCAATTTTTTTCACATGTAATATCAGGCAAAAATCCAGATTGTAAGTTAGTAATGGACTACGAAATATTTAGTGGAATTAGCAATGAAGAAATAAATAACATTTCAGAAGTTTTTTTAGAAGAAGTTAAAAAAATAACTAATAAAGATATTATTATATATAGTGATTTATACAATGCTCAAAATACATTTAACAACAACTTAGCTAGTAAATATCAATTATGGTTAGCGTATTATGGAAATATTAGTGAATTAAATAATATTAATACAAATTGGAACAATTGGACTGGAATACAATATACAGATAGAGGAACAATTAATGGAATAAGTGGATTTGTAGATAGAGACAAGTATACAAAAGAAATATTATTAAATGAAACATCTCAAATACCAATAATTAATAATCCAACAAATTCTATAAATACAGAAAAAATATACTATACTGTAAAAAGTGGGGATACATTATGGCAAATAGCAAACAGATATGGTACTACTATTAATGAAATTACAGCTTTAAATAATATAAAAAATCCAAATTTAATATACCCAGGACAAATTTTACAAGTATTAACAAATTCAACCAACGAAGGAGAAGAAACTAGGGCAACAGGTAGTATAAATTATACAGTAAAAAGGGGAGATACATTATCACAAATTGCCTTAGCATATGGTGTAAGTATTAACCACATTGTAGAATTAAATAATATAGAAAACCCAAATCTAATATATCCAGGAGAAAAACTAAGAATAACACAAAGCAATAGTACAGTTTTAAATCCCTTGAAAAATAACAACATATATACAGTAAAAAGAGGAGATACACTATGGCAAATTGCTAAAACATACGGTGTTACAGTAAGCTATATAGTTAGCATAAATGACATAGAAAATCCTAACATAATTTACCCAGGACAATTAATAAGAATTTAAAATATAAATCTAAAAAATAAATAAATATATAAAAATTTCTAGACATTTAAAAAAATATATGTTAATATATATTAGCATATATTTTTAATATGCCGATGTGGCGGAATTGGTAGACGCACTGGACTCAAAATCTAAATGGATTTTTTTATATATAAATCCGAAATATATTAATAATACTAAGGTCTAGGTTTGGGTTATATTCAAAATACAATCAAATATCTAACCAAAATCTAACCAATGTGTAATTTGCCAAAATTTTAATATTTTAATATGCCGGTGTGCTGGAATTGGTAGACGGGGCAGACTCAAAATCTGTTGTCAGCAATGGCGTGTGGGTTCGAGTCCCACCACCGGCACCAACGACGTATCTGTTCGAACTAACAGATAGATATGAAATCAATCAGAAATGGTTGATTTTTTTCTTTTGCAAAAAATCATCCTAAAACTATAATGAAAGGATGGTGCTTGAAATGAAGATAATTAAGCAAGAATTACAATTTGAGGAATGTCTGAAACAAAGACTTGAATTTATATGTGAGTTTTCAAAAGTTACTCCTACTTTTATAAATGGTAGTATTAGAAAATTAGAAAAAACTAATCTTACATATATTGAACCACATAGAGTGATAATTAAAAGCATTACTTTTTTAGTCTTTAATTACTCTAATGATGTGTATATTTCTAACTTGACTAAAAAGATAAAATTATCAGAGTTAGAAGAATATTTGAAAAACATATAATTGTAAATATTTGACATTTCTTTAAATCGTGATATAATATAGGAAATTATTTATCTATATTTACTTTAGAAAAGAGCAAATATAGGTTTACGAGTACTTTGAAAAATTTATATTATATTACAATTATATTGTATTTTTTGTGATAAACGGATTTAAGAGATGTCGAAAGTAACTCGTGTGTAACTTTTGATGTCTCTTTTTTGTTAGGAGGTTGAGTGAATTGAAAGAAGAAAAGAAAAAATGTGGTTTATATATGAGAGTATCAACAGAAGACCAAGCACGTGAAGGTTTCAGTCTTCCAGAGCAAAAAGAAAGATTAGAATCTTTTTGTAAATTTAAAAATTATGAAATAATAGATTATTACGAAGACGCTGGAATAAGTGCAAAAACTGGTAATCATAGACCAGAATTTGAAAGATTAAAAGATGATATAAAGGCTAAAAAGATAAATACTATTGTTGCTCTAAAGTTAGATAGAATAACAAGAAGTATATATGATTGGGAAAATCTAATGACATTTTTAGATGAAAATGATGCCTATTTAGATTGTGTAAATGATGAAATAAATACAACAAGTGCCAATGGCAAAATGATTTCAAGATTATTAATGAGTGTTAGTCAAAATGAAGTTGAAAGAACAAGTGAAAGAACTAAAGTAGGCTTAGCAGGTGCAATTAAATGTGGTCATATTCCTCACATTGCTCCATTAGGCTATAAGCACGAAGATAAAAGATTGGTAATAGATTATTCTACTAAAGATGTTGTAGTTAGAATATTTGATTTATATTATAATGGGTACTCTTATCAAAAAATAAGTAATCTATTCAATGAAGAAAAAGTATTAGGAAAAGATAATTGGCGAGATTCCACTATTGTTACTATTCTTGAAAATGAAATATATAAAGGTGATTTCGTTCACGGAAAAAGAACAAAGAACCCTACTTATTATGAAGATGTAGTTGAACCAATTATTTCAAAAGAAATGTGGGCTGATTGCCAAGTACAAAAAAAGAAAAACTCGAGAAGTTATCAAAGAACATTGACATATTTATATTTACAAAAACTAAAATGTCCTAAATGTAACCGTATTTTAGGTGGTAAGGCTACTACAAAGAAAAATGGCAAGACATACTTTTACTATTATTGTAATGATTGTAAAGTTCAGTTTAAAGAAAATGTAATAAATGAGTACTTTGAGCAATTTATAGATGAATTAACTGAATATGACTCTGTTGTAAATCAATTCTTCTTGCCTATGATAAAGCAAAAATTTGATGAGCCTAAAGAACAATTAGAAAAAGAAATAAACAATCAGAAAAACAAACTAGAAAGAATAAAAAAAGCCTATATCAATGGTGCTTTTGAACTAAAGGAATATAATGAAGAAAAGAAAATAGTTGAAAATGCTATTACAGAACTTGAAAATAAATTAGATACTACTGATTGTGTAGAAGAATTAAAATTTACACCAAGAGATATTTTACTAAAAAGAGATATTGATTTTATCAATAAGATTAAGCTAAATAAAGAATATCAAGAAAGAACTAAAACTTGGAAAGATTATACACGAGAAGAACAAGCAGATTTAATAATGAGATATGTTGAAGATATAGAACTTGATATTATAGGTACAGTAATAGTAGTAAAGCAAATTAATTTTAGAGAATCTATTTGTAAACCTTGTCAAGAGTTATTTGATAAAGGTTATATCGATACTACAAAGCCTATGATATTAAGCAATATGCTTGGTAGTGTTAGATTTAGTAATTACTTGCCAGAGGAAGAAGTTGGAGAAATCATTATGAGATTAAGGCAATATTATGATGTTCATTATACAGAGGCAACATACTATGTTGGTAAGCAGATGTTCTATTTCAACTTTGCTGAAGACAATAGTGCTATTGTTAGAGTATTTCCTTTAGAGGATTATTATAAATTAGATCCAGATAATAAAATGGAAACTTATAAATTTGGAATAATCTATATTAACGAAGAAGATAAATTTCAAATGCAAGAAATTGACACTACTTTTGATTATATACCAGATGAAACAAACGATAGTGTAATTTATACAAAAGAGGCTACTCCTATTTCAGTAGGTGTTAAGCCAGTAAAATTCTGCGAAGAAAATTCTGAAACAACAAATTAACGTGGCACGTTTTGTTTTTACAAAGTAAAAATGAAAGTAGCGATAGTTAATTTAAATAAAATTTATTTACACAAAATAAATTTTATTGCCTCGCAGAGCCCCCGAGTTGTGTTAGCATGACACAACTCATAGGGGGTTAGGACTTATGACAAGGTCAAAGTCCTGTGCTTCGAAGAAAGTTCAAGGAGGTGTTTAAATGGAACAAGAATTAGCCTATTCTTTTCACTTAGGTAGTGATAAGAATAAAAGTAAATTAGCAAAGAAAGTATCAAAAGGAAATGTATCAGGTACTACCTCTTTTTCAAATAATGCTATTCAAAATGCAAAAGATTTATCAGATGTTAATAAACACAATTTAAGAGATTATGATAATCAAAGAGAATTAATTAGAACGATTTATGGAACAAATGATATTGTAAATGATGTTAAGCAACTATATTTAGAAGAATTTGAACAAGCTAGAATTGAATATAACAACAAACAAACTCGTGAAGATAGAAAAATCGAAGATTACTTCAAAAAAGTATGTGAATCTCAAAATGATATAGCTTGTGAAATTATAATAGAATTGGGAGATATGGACTTTTGGAACAATAAAGATGAAAGATATAGATTTAAAATGGTTGATGTATATAATGAGCAAGTAAAGGATTTAATTAAAATTGTACCAGATTTTAAAATAGCAAATACAACAATACACTTCGATGAAGTTTCTCCCCATATGCACATTGTAGGTGTTCCAGTTTCTCATGATTGTAAAAGAGGAATGAAGAAACAAGTAGTAAAATCAAAGTTATTTACTAAAACCACATTAACACAAATACAAGATAAAATGAGAAATGCTTGTATAAAGTCTTTTAATAAGTTCTATGATATGGATTTTAAGTTAAAAGAAAAGCAAAAAGGCAGAAATCAAGACATCAATGTTAATGATATGGGCAATTATAGAGAGATTAAGAAACAATTAGTTAAAAAGGAACAAAAACTCGAAAAAGCAAATACCCAAACGAAACAACTTGATAATACAAGCAAAGATATAGATAAAATTTTAGACAATTTGAAACCTGCTAAACTGAATAAAAATAATATGGTAATTTCAAGCGAGGATGTCCAGAAAATCAAAAATTATACAAAATATGTAAAAGATATAACCCAGACAGTAAGAACTGTAAACGACTTAAATATGGCGATTAGCGATTTTGAACATTCTGCTTTTGAAATAGATAAAGAAAATCGTTCACTTAAATATCAATTAGAATTAAAAGATGATGAAATCAGTAATCTCAAGAGTGAATTATCTTCAAAAGATAAGATTATTAACAAATTACGAGAAGAAAAAGATAATATAAAAGCACAATTACAAAAATTTAAAGGTTTCTGGCATAGTATTATGAACCATTTTCATAAAAGAATCTGTTATGATAAAGATAATAATTATAAAATTGTAAGTGATGACCTATATAAAAATGGCATTTTTGATAATAACGACGATGAAATTGCTAATAACATTTATAAAAAAGTAACTATACCAGATGAAAATAAGAAAAATAAAAAGAGAAATAATGATACAAGATTTTAAAATGGAGGAAAATTGAATATGAAAAATGAAAAAGTAAAATTTCTAATAGATATGATAAATGATATGGATATAAAAGATAAATTAAGATTAGCAATATGTATGAGTCAAAGCAAATGGTCTGGTCTTATATATAATACAAAAGAAAATTATGATAAATTTGATACTATGCTAAAAGAAGTTGATGAAGAATATAGAACAACACTTATAAACTTTGCAAAATATAAACTTGTAAT
>OIWT01000384.1_pt1 | contig 63061 bp, 53 predicted proteins | sample 1587701 | NCBI WGS metagenome assembly OIWT01 (sample SAMEA3888904, study PRJEB22519) | human gut metagenome | biome: human gut; feature: human-associated habitat; material: faeces | place: Denmark | collected 2009
ATTTTAGCTCGTTTTACCCTATTTTTTTACGCAATCCTTATCCCGAACTCGCGTAATAAACGAAAAGTTCCGCTGACTATTCCTCTTCATCGTCCGAGCAGAAGTGAACAAAAAAAGCATGGTACAATCACCTATTTCAGATGAGCGTACCATGCTCTTTATTCCTTCAGACAATCTTATTTTTTGTCCAAAAGTCCATCAAATGTTTTGATCAGCGCAAATGGGTCTGCATAGAAAGACTTTGAGTCAAGTTCCTTGATAACGGGTTTCATTACAGGAAAATCCTTGAAGACCAATTTGAGTTCTGCTCTCCAACCAACCGCCGCACTCATCCAAAAAGCGCGAGCTACATCTTCGTTCTTCAACTTGAAGTAGAGCATACCTCCCGTACCTGTCAGTTGAAGGGTCTTAGTGTTGGTCTGCGTGGAAATGTTGTGAACATATCCCGTGACGTTCTTACCTTCATAAACCACCTGCAAAAACACAGGGTCGCTATAAGGTTTCGGATTTTTGTTCCACACATTGGGTAACGCTTTTTGCGCTTTCAAAGCCTCAAAGGTGTACCATTTCTGGCTTTTGTCATCGTAAACACGAAGATTTTTTACCTCTGTGGATTTGTAGGTTTTCTTTTCCCCCTTGGCGTCTTTCACCTTAATAGAGTTTGCATCATCAACAGAGAACAAGGTTCTGGTAGTACCTTTCACGACCTTGCCATCTGTAAGTGTGACCTCTACCTTAGTCTGTGCTTGTGCAAGGACGCAAAACAAACAAGCAAGAAGCATGAATAGAATCTTTTTCATATCATAAAAATTAGTAGTTAAACATGCATTTGCAAATATATAGATATATTTCTACCCCCCCAAAAAAAATAATGATATTTTTTATGCCACAGATTATTCCTCTTCATCGTCCGAGTCGCCAGTTACCAAGTTTATGCCGAACTGATCCACCAACTTCTGGTAGTCAAAATAATAGCTACGTGCCGATTGAGAGAGTTTAGCCGGGTTGCCATGCTTGTTCTGTTTGGCAGAGTCCAACACAGGGTAGCCATTGCGGAACACAATAAAGCGCACCACCTTTTGACCGAGATAAGCAGCACTATTGGCAAGGTAGTATTTGAGCGCATCAGTGGGCAAGGTTTTCTCGTCCGTCTTGCGTCCCTCCTTGCGATAAAGGTTGAAGATACGCGAAGTCTGCATGTACAACACCGCCCGTTTATCCAACCAGGAAGTATCTACCATGTCCGTTTTGAGTTTGGTGAGGTAACGAATGACAAAATCGCCCGTATCATTGATGATACCCTCATTCGCGAGATACTGCACCACATTCCAAAAGCTGCCCAGCTCGCCATTCGTCTTACACTCCGCATTCTGTTTAAGAATGCCTTCGATGACAATCTTGAAAAGGTCATCGTAAGCCAGCGTGGGAACTGCATCTTGCAGTACACGCAATGCCGCTAACGGCACACACCAGTTATTTACAATGCGGTCCTCGCATTGCTTGCCTTGCAAAGCGACCCCCACCTGCTTGCGTACCTCTTTGAGCGTACCCGTAAAACGCTCCTCAAACCGCTTGCGGTATTTGAGGAGCGCGATGGTGAGGTGTGTCAAACCACCCGAACGCATCTCCATAAGTCGCATATAATTCTTTTTCTCTTCTTGCGTGAACGTGGAACGCGGAAACTGCAAGAAAATCAATCGCGAGAAGAGCGCAATATCAGCCGTGGGCATCTCTTGTCCTGACAAGATGATGCCAGCATCTACGGCTGTCACCTCCTTCTTTTTGTCCAAATCCATGTTCATACGGCTACGTCCCGTGCCGTCCCACAGACCCTTCAAGAACTCAATGACCTTGGGTCGAGGTCATTCTTATACTCATCAATGTGCGCTAAGGCATTTGCCGAAGCTGCTACCATGTCATTGAGAGCAGAGATTGTTGAGTTTTGGATATTCGGAGCTTTGTACGCTATCGTGAACAACGATAAAAGCGTATGTCCCAACTCCGACTTACCACTACCTTTCGGACCAAAGAGATTGAGTATCGGGAACCAATGCTCTGCTGAAGCATAGGTGACCACATCACGGAATAGGGTGGCGAGATAGAACGCGAAGCCTATCCGCCCATTATCGCCGAACTCGCGTGAATAGGAATATGGATTATCGCGTTGGGCAGGGTAGAGGCGCATGCTCCCCATTTGAGCGTAGCTTATGTTTCGGCTCTGCCTTTATTCTATGAAATCTTTGTAAATTTGCACGTTATTAGTTAGAAATTACAATTTACGAAGATGCAAAATTTACGTGTTTCTATATTATTAAAGTCCATGCGTTTTTACGCTTACCATGGTGTGCTTCCACAGGAGCGCTGCGTGGGCGGTGACTATGAGGTTAATGTCAGACTGGAGGTTGAGAAGGCCGCTGCCGCGGTGTGGGCCGATTCTTTGGCACGCACCGTTAACTACGCAGACGTGTTTCGCCTGACGGAAGAAGAGATGATGCGCCCGGCGGGGTTGCTGGAGCATGTGGCGGGGAGAATTTTAAACCGGATTTTCCAATGCTGGCATCAAGTGGCGGCGGCAGAGGTTTGCGTCAGGAAATGTGTGCCTCCCGTGGAGGGAGCGATGATGAGCGCTGAGGTGTGTCTGCGGGCGGAAAATCCGTGGGGCACGGAGACGCGACTGCTGGTGCTGGATTTTGACGGCACGCTGGCCGATACGGCACAGGGTATCGTGGAGACGATGCAGGCGACTTTCAAGACGCACGGCTGCAAAATGGTGCCAGGGGAGAGGACGGTCAAGGAAACGATCGGACTGCCGCTACATGAGGCAATGAAACAACTGCTGCCTGAAGGGACGGCTGAGGAGACCGTGGCGCTCTACGTGGAAACCTATAGGGAGCGCTTTGAGGAAATCGGCGCGGCGGCAACGAAGGTCTATCCCAACGTGGCGAAGACGCTGGAGCGGATTAAGAGGGAAAGGGGCGAGAATGTGGGCATCGCGATTGCTACGAGCCGAAGCCATCGGTCGGTTGTGGACTTATGCGGCAAAATGGGACTTGCTCCTTATATTGACTGTTATGTGGCGGCAGACGACGTGACGCGGAACAAGCCAGATGCAGAGCCAGTTTTGAAACTGATGGAAATTTTCGGCGTGGAGGCGCAGGAGGTGCTCGTCGTGGGCGACACGACGTTTGACATGGAAATGGGGAAGGCCGCAGGATGCAGGACTTGCGGGGTTACTTATGGGAATCACGACGCAACGCGGTTGGCGGAAGCGGGTGCGACAGCGTTGGCGGATGATTTCACGGTTGTGGCGGGCTTGATTCTATGAGAAACGGGGAGGTTCTAGCTGCTACGGCTTTGGCTATTCGGATGTAGTGGGGGGGGCTCGGCTAACGGCGTGTAATGACCTACACTTTTTAGGTGGGTGTTCAAAATCCAGAAAAATCTCTGCGCGGTTTTAAGCCAAATAGAAAGCAACGAAGCATGCGCACATGATGCGGGAAGGGGGAGTTAATAGACCATGCTATCCATGAGAACGTCGTGTGGCTCGGTCGGGATGTGGCTGAATATCTGAAAGGGGAAGCAAATGCCCGATTTGTGGGCCGACATGACGCCAGGGAGGGCGAGAAAACGGTCGTAGAAACCTTTGCCGCGCCCGAGGCGTGCTCCTTGTGGCGTGAAAGCCATGCCAGGAACAATGATGAATTGAGGCGGAAGGAAATTCCCCCAAGGCTGCGAGGGGGAATAAGAGAGCGCGGAGGGTTCCATGATGCCAAACGCCCCAGCATGGAGGTTGTTTTCGCCGAGGTAACGTCCGAGGATGATGTGGTCGGTTTGAACGATAGGAAGGTATATTTCCTTGACAGCTGCATATTTTTGCAGGAAGGGCAGCGAAAAGGGTTCGTCTGGCAGTGGATGATAGGCCATGATGCGGCTGGCGCGTTGGAACTCTGGCATTTGCTCTATTCTGGCATAGAGGGCAGCAGAGCGATGCAAGCGTTCTTCGGCGGAGAGTTGGCGGAACTGTTGGCGCACTTGGAGGCGTATGGCTCGTTTTTCTTCTTGTGTGGTCATGGGCTGGGATTTGTTTCGCTTTTTTCTTAGGGGAGAAGCTGAGTGGATTTTAGTAATGGTAAGTGGGATAAGTGGGTGGTCATAATTAGTTTATTGTGTTCATGCAGGTAGGGATAAACCAGTTTAATACTAATTTTGAACACCTACTTAAGAAAATGACTTGTACGACATATCTTTTCGCCGCCCCCCGAAAAAAGAACATGCCCAAAGCGGTGAGCTTCAGGCATTGTGCTTTACGTATGAGTGTGTGGGAAGGGGGGTGTTACATCGTTTTGTATATCAGCGCAACGGCTTGAGCGGAGATGCCTTCTTTGCGTCCTTCAAATCCGAGACATTCGGTGGTGGTGGCTTTGATGTTGATGTCGTCGGAGCTTACGTTCATGATGGGTGCCAATTTTTCTCTCATGGCCTGGATGTGTGGTGAGAGTTTTGGCGCTTGGGCAACAATGATGGCATCAACATTGCCAACGGCATATCCTTTTTCGTTTAAAAGGGCGACAACGCGGTGCAAGAGTATGCAACTATCAATGCCGAGGAACTCAGAGGAGGTGTCGGGGAAATGGCGACCGATGTCGCCCAAGGCGGCTGCACCGAGCAGGGCATCGCAAATGGCATGTATGAGGACGTCGGCGTCACTATGGCCGAGGAGCCCGTGGGTGTGGGGAATGGTGATGCCGCCGAGCGTGAGGGGGCGGTTGGGAACAAGGCAGTGGACATCATAGCCAAGGCCTGTTCTGATGTTTGGTTTTTCCATGATTGTGATTGAGATAGATGGTGGGGTAGAGGGGCGTCAGCGACGACGGAAGAAATCGGTGATGCCATCGAAATCGAAGGAGAGCGAAACGCGGAGCGTCTGGTCGAGAGGATTGGAGGGGGCTGTTGAAATGACATAGCCTGCGTCGATGGTCATGACGTTCATGCGGAAGCCTGCTCCGACGGTGAAGTATTTTCTGTTGCCCTGCATCTCGCTTTCATGATGGTATCCAGCGCGTAGGGAGAATTTGTCGTTGTAGGTGTATTCCGCACCAAGGCTCCACTGGATTTCTTCGAGTTCTCCCTTGAAACCTCTTTCCGAATCTCCGAAGCTCTTGAAAATGCCCGAGATGGAGGATGTTTCGTAATACTGGTCGCGCACGCGCTGTTCGTAGGTTTCGTTGTCTTCGTCTTCGCGCTTCAGCGGTTTTGAGGGCACAAGGAGCTTGTTGGCATCAGCCGAGATGGAGAAGCGGTTGAACTCGTTGATGGGAACCATGAAACTGAATCCAAGGCGGAGGTTGGTCGGGATGAAATAAGAATAGTCGTCGCCATAATTAATTTTGCTGCCGATGTTGCTAATGTTCATACCAAGGGACAACTGGCATTCGCGACTTCCCATCATGACGTAGTTGTTATAGAAACAGGCGATGTCGGCAGCGAAGGCTGAACCGGGTGTGGTGTTGTCGTCGTAGTGTCCAGAGAGGTCGGAATACATGTAGCGGAGCGCCACGGCAGCTGAAAATTTCTCAGAGAGCATTCGCGAATAGGCCACGTCAACGCCAAGTTCGTAAGGCTTGACTTGCATGGTGCCTGCCGTGACGTCGCCCAAAGAGAAATAGCGCAAAGAACCGCTAATAGCCTGATAATCGCCAATGCGCATATATCCCGTTGCATTGAGGAGGGCGATGTCGTTGACGAGTTGGCGCAGCCAGGGCGTATAGTTCAAGGCGAGACCCGCACGCGAAATGGTGAAGGGATATTTTGCTGGGTTCCAGCTTTGAGAGTTGACATCGGGATCGGTGGCGGCACCGAGGTCGCCCATTGCGGCGGCGCGTGCGTCGGCAGCGATGGACTGCGAGGTGACGGCCGTGAGGATGGGATTGAATTTGTCTTTTATGTCGTCGTCACCAGCATAGGCGGAAACGGTTGACAATTGGCTGGCAGCGAGCGCTGCGATGAGATATTTGTTTGCTTTTGACATGATCTGTTAGTGGGTTTTATGAAAAGTGTCGGGGGAACACAAGTGGGGCTTATGTAATGGTGAGAAAATAATTTGAGCATTTTTGGCGGGTAAGGAGATAGTCGCTCTTTTCTTATACCCTATCAAAATTGATCACTTTACTCTTTCACCATTACTATGTTTCTGCCACCTGCCTATCTGATGATGAGTTTTTTGGTTGCTGTTTTCAATTTGCCTCCCTCTCCCGACATGATGGCCCGAAAGAGATAGATGCCTGCGGGGAGCGGAGTTCCCGATGTGTCGCTGACGTTCCATTGTTTGGTGAGATACGACTTAGATGCTTGGGATTCGTGGCTCCAGACACGGCGTCCGTAAGCATCAAATATTTCGATGGTGGCTTGCGATGCCGCCTGATTGCTTCCCTCGGGGATGCGCAGAATGAAGGTCGTGGCGGTCTTGACGGGGTTTTCCGTGATGTTGACGTCGAAGGAATCCTCTGAAAGCTGGCCGACATAGAACGTGAGCGCTGCTGTCGTTGAATTGTTGTTGACATCCCATGCCTTGAAAGAGAGGGTGTGTTTGCCTGGTTGCATTTCTGGCATTTGCCAACTAACGCTACCGGCATTGTAGGTGCCGAAGTCATACTTGAAATAAGGCGTCAGAGTATAGACCTGGGAGGGGTCGTTGTCAATACAGAGAGACATGTCGTGTCCGAGACTGACACCAGACGTATTAACCGCTACATCGTCTTTGACGCGTGCGAGGAAGAGGGGCGTGCTTGACACAATGCCTCCATCGGGGAAATCGTAGTTGTCGAGACTGACGAACACTTGGGGCGCGAGGGTATCGGCTGACGCTTCCTCGCTGGTGCCGTTCAGGCAGAATTGTTCGTTATGGCCTATCGCTGAGTGGTTGTTGCGGAGGTCGGAGGCAAAAAATGTGACACGTGCAGAGGAAGAAGAATAGCTGATGTCGCGCGGAACGGACATGCTGATGACGAAGCGTCCGTTTCTCACCGAATCGTTGATTTCCATGAGCGTCTTTGTGCGGTCTTGGTAAACCTGTGCTTTTGTGGCGCCGGTGTTGTTAACACACGTGATGGTATCCATCTTGTCGGACAAGACGGCGTTGACAACGCCGCTGAAGGTGTTGGCGAAGACGGCATCTGGCGTTTCGATGTGTCCGCTAAAACGCGCCACAGAAGAAGCTTTCAGCGCCTGCATGGAAGTGGGTGTCAGGGGTTGGCCGTTGATGCTGTCGAGCACCACTGCGTGGCGCGGCAATGCAACAGGGAGAGCAGGGTCGCCCAAGAGGGCATATTTGAGTTTATTGATGGTAGCATCGGTATTGCTCGTGATGAGCGCCGTTTTTGCCTTGAGCAGGGCTTCTCCGAAGGTGGCAGGCTGACTGCCCTTTTTCAGCAGGAAGCGGCAGAATCTGGTGTTCAGTTCAACATTTCTTTCGGCAAAAACAGAGCGCGAAGCACACAACACGGCTACTGCCCCGCCATTGGGGTTGAAGAGAGCGGTGCGGCCGATGTCGGATTGCGGCATGTCGTAAGGTGAGATTTTGCAGGAGGCTAAAATCCAAAGCGGCAAGGAGGACGTCTGGTTGTCAGAAAAGTCGTCCTTTACAAGCACCCTTGCGTGTGAAACCTGGTCGGGGCTCCCGTGACCGACATAGTCGAAGAGTAGCGCCCCCTCACGCATGGCACGCTGCAGATCACGTGTGGCCTGCGGATAGGAATATCCCGTTGCGGTGTAGGTGCGCTTGTAAGCATCCCAATATGACTTATGAAGCAGGAGGTTGCCGCCAGTTGTCGACGTAATGCTGTTGGCAACGTCTTCAGCGCCTCTCATGTGCAGGTTGTTGTCTTTATCGTCGCCCAACACATAGGCCCTGCTTTGCCATGTTCCTTGGTTGGCCCCCGTCAGATAGGCGATGGACTTGTTGACCATCACGGCGGCTTCCGCTGTGGTTGGGCAGGGGAAACGTCCGATGGAAATGTCGGGCTTGTTTGCACCATAATTAACGCCCTCACCATCATCGAGCCATGAGAAGAAATCGTCTGTCGTGTAGGAATAGAGGTCGCCGATTGAGAGCGAAGAGCTCAGGCTATTTGTAGCATTGTGGCTGACTTCAAAGATGAGGAGATAGTTGTCTGGATTTTTTCCTTGGAAGGAGGTCGTCAGCAAACGGTTGTCCCACACACTTGGCCCCATGAAGAGCAAATGTTGCGGGGCATCTGCTGTTGTGGCGGCTCTGTCGTAGAGCATTTTGAGGTAACGGCGATAGGCAGAGGCATCGGGCGTTCCAGAAGAAAACTCGTTGTAGAGCTGCATGGCCGTGACGACTTTTACGTTGAGATTCTGGTGTTTGCGATGGGCCTCTGCCAAACGGTTGGCTTCGCTAAGGAATTTCCCGTCGGAGGGGATGATGATGACCATCTGCACCAGGCTGTCGGCATGGAGGTTCTGATTGCCAACCACGCCCAAAAAAGCGGGAGAGGGGTATGTCTGGTTGTCGTTGAAGACAACAAAGCGCTGTGTGCCATCGGCAACATTCGCCTCCAATGTGTCTGTCTTACTAAGCGTGGCCTGCATGCGCACCGTGTGGTTTTTCCCGTTGGCAATCTGCCACAATTGGCTGTGGCTGGTGGCGTCGGCGATTTTCAGTTTCAAACTGCCAGACATCTCGGGCGAGAAGGCGTAGGGAGCGTCAGTGGCTTTCAGTTGCCGCGGATAATGAATGCGGATGTAGTTGAGACGAGAGGTGGCAACTGGGCTGACGGTGAATTTGAAGGCGTTAGTTTCTGCAAAGCGCGACGTTGGTATGTCGTACGATTTTCTTGATTCACGTGCAGACTCGTCGCTTCCGTAAGCGCTGACACTTATGCTCGGAAGCTTATAAGCGTTGTTGAGAATGATGCCAACAGACGTGGTTGTCTTGCTGCTGGCAGCAAAGGCAATATCGACGTTTGCTGTGCCGCTTGGCATGATACTTGGCGTGGCAAGTTTGAAGGTATGGGAATTGCCTTCCGCAAAATTATGACCGTCATAAAGTTCGCGCCCGCCTTCATAAAATCCCGCTTCGTCACTATCCAAGACGACATGGTGCGTGATGACAGCGCAGGAGACTGAAGACGAGGATGTTTGCTGAGAGGTCGCGATGCGGAGCGGCTGGTCGCCTTCGGTTACGAAATAACAGGAGACGGTGCTGTAGGGATTGTTTTCGTGTCGTGTTGACGTCCAGCGCGTGGTGCCCTCTGCGAAGAAAAACAGCTTGTCGTCGGATATATAGGTTGACACCTCACAGAGGTCGTCGGGCGTTTGGTTGTCAGATGTGAAGTCCCACGTCTCTGGAATCATGCGTCCTCCATAGCCATAAATTTTGACGCGATTGATGTCGGCAAATCCGTTTTGCTTGAGCTGCTTTGCTGTCAGCTGATAAATGCCTTCTTCTTTCACACTGATTTTCACCCATTTTCCACTGGCCAATACTGACTTATTTTTCCAGCGTTTTGACATATCGGCCTGAGAGGAGCCTGTTGGCAAAAAGAGGGTCGTGGCATTTTCCTCTTTCCCGTTTGCCATGCTTTTAATTCTCTGCTCGCCACGGTTTGCTTCGAACGGCGTCAGAGAGATTTTGCAAGAGGTGAGGCGCATGAGCACACCGTTTTTCCTAAAAATCGGGCATAGGCTAATTTCCAGGATTCTTTTTTTGCGACTGATGCCGCAGACAACATGCGGTTTGATATTATCTGGAATGTGAAGTCCGCTTTTCTTCAAAAGCGCTGTTTCCTCCGATGTCAGTGGCTGGCATTCTGGATAGAGCACGCTGACCTTGACAGCGCTGCCAAGGAAGGCGTTTTCGCGGCTATCGACAAACGATTTGTTTTCCATACCAGACATATCTGCTCGCTCGCTGGCCGCATCGATGTTTCTCTGCATTGTGAACACAGGAAGCTGGTTGGAGGTGACGGGATAATCTTTCGCAGTCAATTGAATAAAGCCAGAAAGGGTGTCTTGGCTTTCCCTTTGCCCCGCGAAGATGTTTCCCTGAACAAATATCAGAGACGCAAGGAGAAAGAGGTATTTGCGTATATGTCGGAACATGCGGTTGTTTTTAACTGGGTGATACCTATACATTGGGAGATTATACAGGGGAATTAAAGTGGCGGCAGACGGCTATTTGATTGAAAATTGGAGCACGCGTTTGCCGTTTAAATACCCTTCTATACTATGATCTGTCTCGGCTTTTGTGGGAGGACAGGGGAAACCATAGTAAATGAGGTCGCCTTGGCGCAACATGAAAAACTGCGATACGTGGCTGACGATTTCAGCCAAACTAAAATTGGCATTCTCATTCGAGGATTGCTGGACCACCAGGCCATTGTCTTTCAGCATGAAGGAGGCGCAGGGGAGATTGAGGTCGGCAACAGGCTGAAACTGTCCCACGGCGGCGGCACCATCAAAGCCCTTGCTGATGTCCCAGGGCAGATGGTTTGATAGGCAATGTTCAAACAAATTGTCGGCCGTGAAGGCAATGCCCACTGTGGCTGTGTCGAAATATCTGTGTGCATATTGGGGGGCTATGTAGCGTCCGAGCCGACTTATTCTGATGACAAGAGAACCCTGGTAACTGCATGGCTGGGCATAGTCTGGAATGAAAAACGGACGATGTTTCAGCAAGAGGGCCGTGTCCGGGAGTTCGTAAACGACCGGCGTGTTTGATATAAACGTCGGGGAAAGCGATTTATTGCACGCTGAAGGAGTGAAATTATTGTGTATTGCAAAAATATTCATTGTTGGCAGTTTTAAATTCTATGCCGTTGAGGTTGGTTTTTATAGGCTTATATCGAGACCGAACGATAGCATTTCCTTAAACTGGATATATGATTTGCCCTCTTTACGTCTGACGCTGTCGTCAAATCGTGGGAAAATGAAGAGTTCTGTAGTCAAGTATTTGTTGAACTTCATCTTGAAAGTACTTTCCCATTCCAACTGGGCTTTGCTGTAGTCCGTGTAATAATATATTCGGCCGTTCCAACTGATGTTCTTGATGATGTTCCAGTTGTATTTGATCGTGATATTGGAACCATAGCCCAATTTCGAATGTTTGCCTTTGTCGACACCAAATGACGTGACGAGATTTTTTCTGTCGACGTATTTAAAATTGGCAGCGATGGGGGAAATCGCTGCACTCATGTCGAAATTCTTGCAGTTGAATTTATAGTCCATACCGATTGAAAACAGGTTTTCAAAGGGCGACATGAAGTCGGAATAAACCTTGGTGTCGTTGCTGCGGTATCCGCGATAGAACTGGGTCCAGCTTTGCAGCATAAAGGTGTAATACCAATGCTTTGTTGCTCTCAAGCCGAGTTTGTTTGTCATACGGATCATGTCGGCGTTGGTGCGGAACTTATGCTTTTCGTCGTTCTGAGTGGAAAGGAAGCCCAACTTGCTTTCAAGGGTGTTTGTGAAAACGACTTTCTGCTTGTTATTATACGTCGCTTCGAGATTCAGTTGCACAAGCCATGAATAATTGCTCTCTCCGCCTTTATACCAGTTGTCTGATATATGATTTTGCATCAGTTGCAATTTGGGATTGGCTTTAAATTTCCAGAAATTTGGTTTTCTGATTGTGACCTTCCAATCATTGGCAAAGGTATCATCTTCTGGCCTGTCGTCGTTCGATGTTTTGCCAGAGAGACTGACTTGAGGGCGCACTTCCTGCACCAGACTATGGGATGAGCCCACGGCCGTTTTCTCGTCGTCTTCTAAAAATCGGATGCACCAAGGCACACTGACATACGCATGTACCAGCACACTGTCCATGGCCGTTTGAACAAAGTCTTCACGAAGATGTTTGTCGCTTCCAGTTTGCAGAACGCCGACAAGACGGTGTATGGGCGCCTGGAAATAGGTGGATGAAGAGAAAAGCGGGAAATAATACGGCGCGGGAGCCGTCACTTCATACTGGCTCCTGTTTTCCCGGTACGACACTATCATGTTTTCAAGGGAATCAGCCTGTTCGGTGTACACTTTGGAGAGATGTTCCAAGATTTTCTGATTAATCTGATTCTTGGGCATTTCGTGAAGGTGCCTACTTTTTGTTTGAGCCTGAGCGCTCGTTGCCAAAACCATACCTGACGAAAGCGCTGCAGTGCATATAATTTTATGAAGCGTAGTGATGTTCATGTTGTTGCCAGTTGATAAAGAGCCATGATAATGATGTAGCCGTCTTTCATTATCATGGCGCAATGCTGTGATGATATATTGTTCCTGACGGGCCAAAAGAATGGTCGAAGTGAGAACAGAGAGATAATCTAAAGGGTAGGGGAGTGGACTGCTTTGGAAGCGGCGCCTGTGGAACTACTTGCGGCGCTTGATGTCAATCAAATAAGTAAATTTGATGACAATTGTTCCATGGTTTGACCTTGAGAATACGTCCTTTTTGCTATTGGAAAATATATCAGACAATCCGTAATAATATCTTCCGTCAATCATGAAATGCCCGATTTTTGTGTTGGCCTCTACGCCGAGACCACCCGTGATGCCATAATCGAATTTATGGTCGATGTTCATGTCATATTGCGCAAACATGTTGTTCAAACGGTCGGGATTTCCTTCGGAATTGAGCGTCCACGTGTCACCATATTTGGAGCGGCTGTTTACGCAGAAGCCAACTTGCGGACCCGCCAAAAAGTAGGCCATAAGCCCTCTCTGCTCATGCCCCCAGCCCAAACGTGCAAGCATGGGAATCTGCACGTAGTTCATCTGCCGGGAATAGGTATCGGCCAAGGGGACATCGCCGCTGCTGTGGATGTTCTCTTCCCAACCAAGTTGCGCATAATTGACTTCCATTTGCAGGGCACACAGCGTCTTGAAATATTTTTCGCTTGTCAAGCGCAACGTCATACCGAAGGTGGCGCCCTTGTGCATGTTTTGTTTTATGGTCGGATCAAAGGAGATGGAGTTTAATGCGGCACCAGCATTGAAGCCGATGGCAACGGCATCGCGAGCTTCGCCGATTTGTGCAGAAACATGCGTGAGTGCGCTAAACATAAGACCAAGGGCCAAAGCGAGGTTGCGCAGATGATGTATCATATATCTAATTTATTTCACTGAGTAAAAGTTGGATGGTTCTATATGCCCAGACCACCTGGGCGCTTGGGAAGACTGTTCGATGGAACATCCTATGAAAAATTTCACTTGTAATTCGCGTCAGAAATCAGGTCAATGACGCCTGTTGTTCGATAATGAATAAAGTACATGGAATTATTGACATATCCTGAATTTGGAGCGACCTGTATGAACGAAATATTGTGTTGCAAAGCTGTTGTCTTTATGATTTGCTGGGCATAATCCTTTCCGTAGTTCATCAGTCCAGTCATCAGTCGGATTCCTGCATCGTAGCCCAACAGGAACATACGCGGAGAAGTTTCCAGCGGCCTAGTCTTAAACCACGTGCTGTATTCGTCCACCTTCTTTTGGGTGTCAACAGAGTAGGGGTTGTAGAAGTGGTTGTTGAACACATAGGTGTCAATGTCAAACAAATCACGCCGCGAGATGCTTGGGAGGTCAAGCCAATCGGGATACGCCATCAGGGCGAAACGGCCCTTTGGACATTCCTGTCGGAGCGATTTAATCTTGTCTATCATGTTCTTAACTCCATTTTCTTCGCTTGTTTCTGGAATGAAAACCACCATTTTTTTGCCGTTGGCCAGCGCCCTGAGTTGGTCTGCGGAATACCCGGCAGGCAAATCAACGATGTCAAAACCACCCTGCGACAAAGCATTTCTCATTGCCGCCGAGAATATGATTTCGTTGCCATTTCCTTCATGCAGGAAAACGGCTTTCGCTCCTTTGAAAGTCTTTGCAAACAAGGATGCGACAATCTGCGCCTTTTGCTCAATGGGAGCGTTCAGGAGGAATACATTGGAGGTAGTCTTAAAGTCCTCATATTTTGAAGAAAACGGGATGACCCACTTCACATCTGGCAACTGCTTTGAGAGCTGCGTCATATCGCCAAAATGCTGCGGATATAATGGGCCGATGATCATTTGCGGATTCGTGGCTTTGATTTTGGCGGCTACGTCGGCAAACGACTGTACACTCTGTGGCTCGTCGAAAGCATTCACCTGAATGTCAATGTTCTTTTTCTTGATTTCATCAACGGCCATCAGGAAACCGCGATAAAATTCAACGCTACGTTCCCCCTCCAGCTTTTTATTGAGCAACGGGAGCACCAGTGTTACATTGAGTTTTTCGTACCCCTTCGCTTTCTCCTGCTGCACGGCAACAAGTTCCGAAGAAGCATAGGGAATGCACAAGAACATACCCTTCTTGATTTCCTTATTTTCAATATCGGGGTTTGCCTTGAGCAATTCCTCAACGGTCAGGCCATACTGCTTGGCAATGCCCCATAGCGTCTCTTTCTTTTTCACCTTGTGCATCAGTCGGCAGTTCGTACCCTTGATGCCGTCCCTATGTTCAACGACAGGAATCAACACAACCGTGTTCGACTGTAACCCTTTTTCCTTTAATGCAGGATTGGCCGACTGGATAGATTCAACGCTGACGCCATATTTGACCGACAACTGATAGAGCGTTTCTCCTGCTTGCACATGGTGTCTGTACATTTGCGTCTGTGCCGAAGCAGACAGTCCGCCGCTTATAAAAAAAATGGCAGCCAGGCCGACAGCAATCAATTTCTTAATTGTTTTATGCTTCATAAGAGTAGGTATTCAAAAATGATTTTTACTATCAAAGCAGGGGAAAAAAGTTTGATATTGCCTTGCCACACTCCATAAACTAATTTTGAACCCCTACCTAGAAAGTTTTTGTTTACCGCAAAAATACATAAATCTTGCCATCTATGCCACGCCATTGAAAAGAAATCCGTATTTTTGAACCAAAAAAAGAACGTAGACACAAACAATATATGAGCAAAAAGAGAAATTTCGAGCTGTTTTGCGCCATTGCCCTACTGCTTTGCGGAGGGTATCCGTCTGGCGTTTCCGCACAGAAAAAAGGGCGCAAGGTGAAGAAAGAAATAAAGAAAAGCACATCCAATGTGGCCAAACCGGCTTCGACATTGATCAGCGAATACCGCTTTGATGAAGCCATTCAAGCATATACCAAGGAATTGAATGCTGCAAAACGCAATCGGGAGCTGACAGAGCCCATTGAAGAAGGAATGCAAAAAGCCCGGCTCGGCGCCGATATGCTGCGCGGAACGGAGCGGGTCATCATTGTCGACAGCATGGTCGTGTCGCGTGACAAGTTCATAGAGGCATACCGTCTGTCGAAAGGCAGCGGACACTTAGGCAAACTGGCCGAGTTCATTCCGGCATTTTCCTCATACAGGGCTGGCGAGACTGCCTTTATAAATGACTTCAAGGATTACGTTGTTTTTGCGATGCCAGACAAAAATGGATTGAAGAAATTGGTTTCAAGCACGCGCTTGGGAAACAAATGGAGCAATCCGCAGCCGTTGAATGGGATGGGGCAGAGCGATGACGTCCAAGACTATCCCTATCTGATGGCAGACGGACTGACTTTGTATTTTGCAGCCCAGGGAAGTGAAAGTTTAGGGGGATATGACATTTTCGTGACGCGCCGTGGCAGTTCCACCTCCGATTTCGTGAAGGCAGAAAACGTTGGCATGCCGTTTAATTCCCCAGCCAACGACTATTTGATGGTCATTGACGAGAACGCCAACATCGGCTGGTTCGTGTCCGACAGAAACCAACCCGCCGACAAAGTGTGCATTTATCGTTTCATTCCTAACGACACGCGTGAGATATATGAGCTGAAGGGCGACAACGAAGATGAAATCCGCAATCTGGCCCAACTGACTTCCATCTCAGACACTCATTTTGACAAGAAGGCTGTTGCAGAGGCCCAAAAACGCATAGCCGAACTGATGTCGTCCGACGGCAACACGCGAAAGCGACATGCGTTTAGATTTGTGCTGGACGACCAGCATGTGATCACGCACCTGTCGCAATTCAGAAACGCCGAAGCCCGCACGCTTGCCCAAAAATGCTTTGAAATGGGGCAGCAGATTTCAGAAGCAATCGATCATCTGGATGCTTTGCGCGAACAATACGCCAAACGGAAAACCGTCACGCTCTCGAAACAAATTCTGGAAAGCGAGAAAGCCCTTGAAGAAGCCTGCGGCAAATTATCCTCAATGGAAAAGCGCGTCAGACAATTGGAATTGGGGAAATAATTCTGACAACCTACTTTAAAAATGACATACAAGCAAGAAACCATAAAGCCTTACAACGAGAAGGAAGAAAAGGGAGCACAGGTTGAACGCATGTTTGACGGCATTGCTCATTCATACGATTTACTCAACCACACGCTCTCCTTCGGAATCGACCGCCGCTGGCGGAAAGTAGCTGTGAAATGGCTCAAGCAGTTTTCGCCCGACAGCATTCTGGATGTTGCCACGGGAACTGGGGATTTCGCCATCTTAGGTGCCAAGGAAATCAAGCCGAAGCAGATGCTCGGCATTGACCTATCAGAAGGGATGCTATCTGTGGCCCGTGAGAAAATCAAGAAAGAAAAATTGGAAGACATTGTAAGCGTAAAGAAGGAGGATTGTATGAACCTGTCCTTCGAGGACAACGTCTTTGACGCCGTTATGGCAGCCTATGGCATCCGAAATTTTGCGGACTTAGACAGAGGCTTGTGCGAGATGTGCAGAGTGATGAAACCAGGCGGACACCTGGCCGTTATCGAACTGACTTCTCCTTCCCATTTTCCGATGAACATGCTCTTTAAAACATATTCCCATTGGGTGATGCCAACAATCGGACGCTTCATTTCAAAAGACAAAAAAGCATATCGCTATTTGCCCCAGACCATGGAGGCGTTCCCAAAGGAAAACAGGATGAAAGAAATACTTGAAAAAGCGGGATTTAAAGACGTAAAAATCAAGAGGTTCACATTTGGAATCAGCATGCTTTATATGGCCTCAAAATAAGCGAATATAGACACCACACTAACAGATAAAACAACATTACGCATGGAAAGATACGGACTCATCGGCCGTCCGTTAGGACACTCGTTTTCTGCAAGTTTCTTCGCCGAAAAATTTGCAAGCGAAGGGATAGATGCCGTTTATGAAAACCATGAATTGCCGGAACTTGCAGGCCATTTCATGGAATTGGTGGATTCAACGCCGAATCTGAGGGGGCTGAATGTGACCATTCCATACAAGCAAGACGTCATCCCCCTGCTGAATGAGCTCAGCGACGACGCAAGGGCGATAGGGGCGGTCAATGTCATCAGCATCTCCCGTCTCGACGACGGCAGGCCCCACCTCAAAGGCTACAACTCCGATGTAATCGGTTTTACGGAATCCATCAAACCGCTTTTGCGCGAATGCCATAAAAAAGCACTCGTATTGGGAACAGGCGGTGCCTCGAAGGCTGTGGTCTACGGCTTGGAAAAACTGGGATTGGCAACGACCTATGTGAGCCGCCCCCCCCGTTCTGGTATGCTGACGTATGAAAATTTGTCGGCCGATATCATGAAGCAACACCTCGTTGTGGTTAACTGCACGCCTGTCGGTATGTTCCCACACACAGACGAATACCCCGCCATCCCCTATCAGTTGCTCTCGCCCGATCATCTTCTTTACGACTTGGTGTACAATCCGCTTGAAACCATGTTCCTAAAAAAAGGAAAGGAACGCGGTTGCATCATAAAGAACGGTTTGGAAATGCTGCACCTTCAGGCCATCGCCAGTTGGGAATTTTGGCATGAACACCCGAACAAGTAGAGGGGCAATATCCAACGTTAGTCCTGACACTTGGCAAACCAGATCAAGACGCTTGGCAAAGACGAAAGCCAGTTTTCATTGCCAAATGCTTTCCGCCGCATGATTCCCTGTATATGCAACTTCAACAAAAGCTAAAGAAACAGATGTATAGATATTTCATTATCACCCTGTTGTTCATCCTGTCAGCTGCATCATCAAGCGCCAGGAAGTGGACACCAGAAACGCTTCCGATGGTGCATCTGAAGGATGCCAAGAAATATGTCTGCAATCCAGATGGCATTCTGAAACCAGCAACCGTAGACTCTGCCGATGCGCTTCTCTCAGCCTTGGAGCGCGACAAAGGAGTACAAACGGTTGTTGTCGTTGTCAAGCAACTGGAGGGCGACGACCCGTACAGTTTCGGCATGGCCCTGGGAAAACGCTACGGAATTGGCGACGGCAAGCAGCGCACTGGCCTGATTCTCATTTTGGCCACAGAAGACAGAAGCTATCAGTTGCTGACAGGCAACGGTCTTGAAGGCACCATCCCAGATGCCATCTCCAGAAGAATTCAAAACCGCGTTATGGTGCCGGAACTGAAAAAGGGAGATTGGGACAAAGCCATTTCCAACACGCTGAAAAGCATCGACGGATATGTCAGAGGAGACGAAACGCTTCGTGGCAACGACGACGAAGAAGACAATCCATTTGGCAGCATTCCGGTGCTTGCCTTCACGTTCACCTTCGTTGCGTTCATCTATATCCTCAGCCTCCAGTCAAACCGACGCACCTGTCCCAAATGCGGCAAACACAAGCTGACTTTGAAAAAGAAAACGGAAAAAATCTCTGGCAAGAGAATAATGATAGAAGAACACTGGCGCTGCAAATCATGTGGCTATGAAGAAACCCGCCATACGGACAAGCCCAACGATGAGCACAATGGCAACCGGTCGGGCGGCAGAGGCATCCCCCCCTTCATCTTTTTCCCACCGACGGGCGGCGGACATGGCGGCCCGACAGGCGGCAGTTTCGGAGGCGGTACATTCGGAGGCGGAGGCAGCGGCGGCCGTTTTTGACTTTCAGTCTCCCCGTTATTCCAACGCACACGCATAATCTAATCCACAAACCCTTATACATTAAAATTATGAACCAAAAATTCAGAATCTCAACGCCCCTGATTGTAACGGGCGTAATCATCCTTTGTCTGTTCATCGGCGGTTTTTCTTCCTACAACGGTCTGGTTGGTTTAGACGAGGAAACCAACACAGCCTGGGGTAATCTGCAATCGCAATACCAACGACGGGCCGACCTGATTCCTAACCTTGTAAACACAGTGAAGGGCTATGCCAAGCACGAGCAAGGCACACTGGAAAGCGTTGTAGAAGCCCGCGCAAAGGCAACGCAAGTAACGGTGGATTCCGACAATCTGACACCCGAGCGCATGAAGGAAATCCAAAAAGCACAGGGAGAACTCTCTACGGCGCTGGGAAAATTGCTCGCCATTTCAGAGAACTATCCCGACTTGAAAGCCAACGAAAATTTCTCAGAACTACAAGCCCAATTGGAAGGCACCGAAAACCGCATCAACGAAAGCAGACAACTTTACAACAAGGCCGTCAAGGATTTCAACGTCAAAGTGCGCCGTTTCCCTTCCAACATCATTGCTGGCATCTGCGGTTTCGAGAAAAAATCGCCGTTTGAAGCCGACGCCAAAGCCTCAGAAGTGCCAAGCGTCAACTTCTAAGCGAGTGTTCGCTCTCCATTTTGTAGATGCCTAAACATCCCTAATATGTAGTGGTAAAAGCAAAAAAATGATCTTGAATTAGAAGCTAATCCCCCAAAAATCACACAGACATGAAAAATAATAAATCCTCCATAACATCCCTTGGCCGCATGCCCCTTCTCTCAAGTTGCCTCGTGTTCTGCCTTGCAGTGACGGGGTGCGGCAGCGACGACGGTCCTGCGTTGCAGCCCATCAAACCGCAATTGCCGGCTGCCGAGTCAAATCCCGTCAAGCAAATCAGGCATCAAGGCGACGTCACAAGTTGCTACGACTGGAAATTCACCTACGATCAAGGTCGTCTCGTCAACGCCACGGGCCTCATGCGCAGTTCCGATGCGCAAACCGATGGCACCTACCAATACACCAGCAGTCTGGCCTTTTCTCCGTCAACCGTGCAGGTCTCAAATTCAAGCGGCGAAAAAACGCAGCTTCAGCTCAACGCTTTGGGACACATCAAACACATGTCGGTCAATAAAAACCAATACGACTTCGAATACATCGACGGCCGTCTCGTGAAGTGGGAAAAAACAGCCGTTGAAAGCAGCATGGGGCAGATTCTCTCCTACAAAAGTTCAGCAACCATTGAATACATGAACGGCAATTTCTCGAAAATCACCTACATGGGTCCCGATGGCGCGAAAATCACCGTCAGTTTCACAGCCTCCGACCTCCAAAACAGAAACGGCGTTCTTCCCGAACTCGTCGGGAAAGAATTGGGCTGTCTGGGCTTCGAGCACCTCTATTATGCAGGACTGCTCGGACGGTCGTCCAGCAATCTCGTCAAAAACATCAGTTACACAAACGACAAAGACGCCTCACAAAATTTCGACACCAGCTTTGAATACAGCATCAAAAACGGCAACGTGGTATTGTGCAACTACCATACGCCCACAGGTGGTGTAGCCTCTGTTTCCTATGAATATTAACGAGAAAAACATCCAAACAAACACATCCAGCCGGGAAACTGGAGCAACACTTTACGATGCCATCACAAACAAACTAACCGTCAGGCAGTTTCTCTCAACCGCAGGCAACGAAAGCCGCCATTCTTCCAAACGCGATGAATGCTCATTTGTTTTCTACCGTCTTCCCGGCGAATCTGAATACATATTTATCTCCCAATGTGGCGACACATCGGAAATAAAATCATGGGACATCCCCGCCGAGACCCAGGGCGTGATCATCGCCCCCTATGAGCAAAGCGACGAAACCCCCATGCTGATTGTCCGCCCCGACTTCATGGCAAAAGGACAAATCCCCAGCAGCGTTCCCCGCCATCAGCCGTCAGCCGTCTTGACAAGCACCGGCAACGACGAAAAAAAACAGCTGCGTTCCTACAAGGAGAGCTTTGAAAAATGCCTTGACACCCTGCGTGAAGGCACACTCAAGAAAGTGGTGCTCTCACGGCGGCTCAACATAAAGACAGACCACAACACCGCCCTCATCGACCTTTTTCTCCTCACGTGCCAAAATATGCCCCAGAGCTACGTCACATTGTGGTACACTCCACACACCGGACTCTGGCTGGCGGCAACGCCCGAAACCCTCCTCCGACGCTCCTCATCCTCCCCCCTTTGGCACACCATGGCCTTGGCAGGCACCTGCGAATGGAAAGGCAGTCTCCCCGCCCTCGATGCTTGGAGCAAAAAAAACATCGAGGAACACCAGTATGTCGTTGACTTCATCACCAAGCACCTGACCCCATTCGCCGAAGGCAGCATCGCGAAATCCCCTTGCCACCCCACACGTGCAGGCAATGTGGTACATCTCCACACAGACATTTCGTTTCGCCCCAAAGCCGCCCTCAGCATCGGGAGTCTCCTGCAATCCCTCCATCCGACACCCGCCGTGTGCGGAACGCCCACAGAAAGCGCCAAACGCCGCATCCTCACGTCGGAAACCACGCCACGCAAATACTACGCAGGCTTCAGCGGTCCGATAAACATCAACGAACAGACAGCACTCTTCGTCTCGCTCCGCTGCATGGAAATGTCAGAAGGCCAGGCCACATTGTACGCTGGCGGAGGCATACTGAAAGAAAGCAAACTGGAAGAAGAGTGGCAGGAAACCTGTCGCAAACTGCACGCCATGCAGCAATTGTTTTCCGGGCAAAATGAGTAATCGTTAGAAACAGCGCCCTGAAAGGTAGCGTATTCAAAATCAAAAAAGTCTCTGTGCGGTTTTGAGCCAAATAACATGGCAGTTGCGCCGCTGCCCTTGAAAGGGACGCTGTCGCCTCTTTACCAACCTTGATTTTTATGGAATTTTGAACACCACACCTTACAGCCTCAAAATTGTTCAAATTATTTTTTAGGTAGGTGTTCAGAATTAGTTTATATTAAACTGGATAATCCCTGCATGGATAGTATAAACTAATTTTGAACACCTACCTACCATTACACAAACGCCCAAGCCCATAATCTTGTAAAAGAAAATGTTTTGTGACAAGACCAACGTAAACATCCTTACATCCATCCTTCTTCAGAGCGGTATAACAGATGCCGTTGTCTGTCCGGGCTCGCGAAACGGCGTCATTGTCCACAATCTCCACGAGCTCACAAGGACAGCCTCCCACGAGCATCCCTTCCGCATCCATGCCGTCACCGACGAGCGCAGTGCGGCCTTCGTTGCCCTGGGCATCTCGCTGGCGCAGGACCTCCGTCCCGTCGCCGTGTGTGTCACGTCGGGTTCCGCCCTCTTAAACACCATCCCCGCCGTCGCTGAAGCCTTCTATCGGCAGATTCCCCTGCTCGTCATCTCCGCCGACCGTCCTCCGCAACTCATCGGCCAGCTCGACGGGCAGACCATTCCGCAAACCTCCGCTCTGGCGCCCTACGCAAAGACCTACACGCTCGCCGAGGCCCACACCGAAGCCGAGGCCCACTGGTGCCGCAACGCCGCTTGTGAGGCATGTATCGCCCTGAAGCGGCGCGGCGGTGGCCCCGTCCACCTCAACGTCCCCCTCTCAGAACCACTCTTCAGCTTCACCACGCCCCGTCTGCCTTCGGCCAGCCCGGTCGCCTTTTACGAGACGGAAGACGGTGCACCCCCCGCCGCCCTGGTCAGCAAAATCAACGAAGCCACCCTGCCCGTGGTCATCGTGGGGCAATGCGAGAGAAAGGCCGACATCCTGGAGAGGCTTGATGAGGAAAACAAACTATTGGTGCTCCCTGAGCTCGTTTCCAACCAGGCAAACACCCACCGCACGGCCCTGCTGGAAAGTAGCCCCGAATTGAGAGAACAATTGCGCCCCGACCTCCTCATCCACGTCGGCGGCAACCTCGTTGGCAAACAGCTAAAGCTCGCTCTGCGCCAGCGTCCCGCGCTCTCCGTTGTCCGCATCCAGCAAAACGCCGGTATGCCCGACACCTTCATGCACCTCGACATGCTTGTTGAAGCCTCCTGGCAAAACCTCCTTGCCCGCCTCCGCCCCCTGCTGAGGGAAAAGACCGCCGTGCGCCGCCTACGGCAGCAACTCGACAACGCCCCCTACGCCATCCCTGCCGCCGACATCCAGCATACAGCCATGACAGCCATCAAGCGCCATCTCCAGCAACACCGCCTCCCGCTCTCCGCCATCCATCTTGCCAACAGCACCGTTGTCCGCTCCGCTGCCGCCGTCTTCAACGACGGCACCTTCACGCTGAGAGTCAACCGCGGTGTCAACGGCATCGAAGGCTCCCTCTCGGCCGCCGCTGGCAATGCGCTCGCCAGCCGCAAAACAGTCCTCGCCTTCATCGGCGACCTCAGTTTCTTCTACGACCAAAACGCCCTCTGGAACTCAGCGCTACGCGGCAACCTCCGCATCGTCCTCTTCAACAATTCCGGCGGACGCATCTTCAAACACCTCCCCGGCCTCAATGATTCTCCCGCCAGCAACAGCTACATCGCCGGTGCCCACCACACGTCGGCCCGTGGCGTTGCCGAAACCCACCGCCTCGAATATCTCTCGACAGGCTCCCCCGACGACCTCCCAAGCGCCATCAACCGTCTCCTGACGCAAGAGGCGGAGCGTCCCGTCCTTTTGGAAATATTCTGCTAAGTAATCGTACTATTACCAAAACCTACAAACACAGAAACGGTGGGTGCCCCCCTCACCGAAACACACAACATTTATACTAAAACACCTATCAAAGAAATGGAACGCAACTGGAAAACAATCAAACAATACGAAGAAATCCTTTTTGAAGAATACGAAGGCATTGCCAAGATAACGATCAACCGTCCCCGCTATCGCAACGCCTTCACCCCGCAAACCGTCTCCGAAATCGGCGACGCCCTGCGTCATTGCCGTGAAGCCGCCGACATCGCCGTCGTCGTCCTGACCGGTGCCGGCAACGTCGCCTTCTGCTCCGGTGGCGACATGCACGTCAAAGGACGCGGTGGCTACGTTGGCGGTGACGGAGTGCCCCGCCTCAATGTGCTCGACGTGCAAAAGCAAATTCGCTCCCTTCCCAAGCCCGTCATCGCCATGGTCAACGGATACGCCATCGGCGGCGGCCATGTCCTCCATCTCATGTGCGACCTGACCATCGCCTCCACCAACGCCATCTTTGGCCAGACAGGGCCCCGCGTCGGCTCCTTCGATGCCGGCTTCGGTGCCTCCTATCTCGCCCGCATCGTCGGACAGAAAAAAGCGCGTGAAATATGGTTTATGTGCCGCCAATACAGCGCCGTCGAAGCCGAGCGCATGGGCATGGTCAACAAAGTGGTAGAACCCGAAGCGCTCGAAGACGAAGTCGTCAGTTGGGCACAGACCATGATGGAACATTCCCCCTTGGCCCTGCGCCTCATAAAAGCCGGACTCAATGCGGAGCTCGACGGACAAGCAGGCATACAGGAACTCGCCGGCGACTCCACCATGCTCTATTACATGCTCGACGAAGCACAGGAGGGCGGACGCGCCTTCCTCGAAAAGCGCAAGCCCAACTTCAAGAAATATCCCAAACTCCCCTGATGCCTCCTCCGCCAGCCTCTCCCCACAAATCCATAGGAATGGGGGAGAGGCTGCGACGCCTTAGGACACCGCTCCCCTCCACACAAACAACACACACAAACAACAATACAAAACAAAAACGATGCCCCTCACAGACAACAGCCAGTTCGCCCTCGACCTCCCCATCCAAGTCCGCATCATTCCGCGCCTGCTCCATTTCAAGAACCCCGCAGGCACGTCGCGCGGCATCTATCTCCACCACCGTGTCTGGTACGTTCTCTTGACCTCCCCAACCAACCATTCCCTCTACGGCCTTGGCGAATGCGCCCCCCTTCACGACCTCTCCGCCGAATACGACGCCCATTACGAGACATTCCTCCATGCCGTCAGCCGCCGCGTCGAGCAGAGCCGCCGCCTCGACCGCGAAGCGCTGCGCAACCATCCCTCCGTGCTCTTCGGCTTCGAAACCGCCTTCCTTTCCGCCCGCGCTTCCCTCCGTGGCGAGTCGCATCTGACGCTCCTTCCAACGCCCTTCTCCCTCGGCCAGACCGGCATCCCCATCAACGGACTCGTCTGGATGGGCACCTACGAAGAAATGCGCTGCCGCATGCAGGAGAAACTCCGCGAAGGCTTCCGCTGCATAAAAATCAAGATCGGCGCCATCGACTTCAACGAAGAAATTCGTCTCCTGCGCCTCCTGCGCCAAGACTTCAGCCCCGCCGATCTCCAGCTCCGCGTTGACGCCAACGGTGCCTTCTCCCCCGAAGAAGCCCCCGCCCGGCTCCGCGAACTCTCGGCCTTCGGCATCCACAGCATCGAGCAGCCCATCCGCCCCCGCCAGTGGGACGCTATGGCCCGCCTCTGCCGCGAGTCGCCCATCCCCATCGCCCTCGACGAAGAACTCATCGGCGTCAACCATCCCCGCGAGAAAGAGCGCCTCCTGCGCGAGCTGCGCCCCCAATACCTCGTTCTCAAACCCACCCTCCACGGCGGCATGGCTGGCACAGAAGAATGGATGCGCCTCTCAGCCCGCCACGGCATCCCCTATTGGATCACGAGCGCCCTCGAGTCAAACGTTGGGCTCAACGCTGTCGCGCAGCTCACCGCCTACGCCGCCGAAAAAACATGGCGCGAAAACGCCCCCGAAAATGCCGCCCCTCTTCCCGCCACCCACGGCCTCGGAACAGGCCAACTCTATCTCAAGAACTACACCGCCACCCGCCTCGTCATCAAGTCGGGCGTACTCCACGACCTCACCCTTCCGCAGAGCGCCTTTGCCCGCGAGGTAGAGGAGTTCAAGCGCGAATGGCACAGCCCCGCGCCCTTCCTGACCGTCCACACCTCCGGCTCCACAGGCACCCCGCGCCCCCTCCGCGTCCTGAAACCCCACATGAGCGCCAGTGCGCAAAAAACGTGCCGCTTCCTCGGCCTGCAGCCCGGCGACACCGCCCTTCTCTGCCTCCCCCTGCAATACATCGCAGGGAAAATGATGGTCGTGCGCAGCCTCGTCAGCCATCTGCGCCTCCTCGCCGTGTGCCCAACGGGGCGCCCCTTTGCCCAGCTCCACGCCTCCCCCGTCTTTGCCGCGCTCACCCCCTTCCAAGTCAGTCAAACGTTCAAGAGCCCGCGCGAAACCGCCCTCCTGCGCGGTGTCCGCCACCTCATCATCGGCGGCGGCCCCATCAGTCCCCAGCTCGAGAGCGCGTTGGCCGATTTCCCAAACAACGTGTGGAGCACCTACGGTATGACCGAAACCCTCTCCCACATCGCCCTGCGCCGCGTCAGCGGCCCCCATCGCAGCCAGCGCTACACCGCCCTCCCTGGTGTCACCCTCCAGACCGACCAGCGCCACTGCCTTGTCATCACCTCTCCCGACATCGGCGCCCACCGCCTCGCCACTAACGACATCGCGCAACTTAGCCCCGACGCCTCCACCTTCCTCATTCTCGGTCGCCGCGACAACGTCGTCTGCTCCGGCGGCCTCAAGCATCAAGTGGAAGAGCTTGAAGCCCGCCTGCAAAGCTCTCTGCCCTGTCCCTTCTTCCTCACGGGCGTACCCGATGCCGTGCTCGGCGAGGCCCTGACCCTCGTGTGCCAGGCGCCGCCTACGCAAGAAGCCCTCCTGCGCGAACGCTGCCGTGCGAAACTCACGCGCCACGAAATGCCTAAACACATCGTTTTCCTACCCTGCCTACCCATGACGGAGACTGGCAAACCCGCACGCGCGGAAATCAAACGATGTGCGATGGAGGCGATGGAGGCAATGGAGAAGAATAAAGGAGGAGAGAGAGGGTAGGCGGGAGACACACCAAAAAACTTCCACATTCCTCTCCCTATGCAGGAATATAAAGGAGAAGAAATCCGTTTAATCCATTGTCGGAGACAAAACGACTACGGATTGAACGGATTTTTTATTGTCCGCTAAAACTCAAAGCGAATGTCTCGCTGCATCCGAAGCTCGTTCTTATTGCACAAGTAAATGTTGTTCAGTAGAAATAAATAATGACTCTCAGCGAACGCGGGTCGAGACGCAAACGCATCTGGGTCGAGACGCAAACGCATCTGGGTCGAGACACAAACGCATCTGGGACGAGGCACGAACGCATCTGGGACGAGGCACACTTGTGCCTGCTCCCACGTTCGCCAACAAGTCGTAAGCAACAGGACGGTAGCAGTATGGGGGAACGAAACTATACAAACTGTATGGATTCAAAATTCATTCCACATGCCTCAAGCTATTGTGTAGATTTTACACAGAATATTTGGCTATAATAAAAAATCAAACTATATTTGCAGTGTAATTTCAACACAACTCTTTTTTTTAGCGAGATGAATAAGACATGAGAACATAAAGTCCGCTACAGATTCAAGTGTAACTACCGATGTCGTTTGCCAAGGACAAACGAAGCAGGCAAGGAAGTGTTGTTAGTAATGGTGAAAGAATAAGTTGACCACGAGGAGAAAAGTATAAATATTAAAACAATGTATGAGTATGTTAGGAGCTATAATTGGCGACATCGTTGGCAGTACCCGCGAGTGGCACAACATTAAGACAGAAGAATTTGAGATGGTTCCGAGAGGAAGCCGATTCACAGACGATACGGTGATGACACTTGCTGTGGCCGAATGGCTGATGACAGATACAGAACATCGTCCTGAAACATTAGTTGCTTGTATGCAACAGTTGGGACGCAAATATCCCAATGCTGGTTATGGGAAAATGTTTGCAAGATGGCTGACAACTGATAATCCGCAGCCATACAACAGTTTTGGCAATGGTTCTGCCATGAGAGTAAGTCCCGTTGGACTGTATGCCAACACGCTTGAAGAAGCGATGGAGTTGGCACGCATCACGGCTTCCGTCTCTCACAACCATCCCGAAGGCATCAGAGGAGCACAGGCCATTGCTGGCTGTGTGTTCATAAAGAAAAACAACAGAACGGGAGCGGAAGATGCCATCAGAAATTTCGTCACAGAGAAAATTGGATATAATCTCAACTTTAATTTAAACGACATCCGAGACAAATATACGTTTGACGTAACCTGCCAGGGAAGTGTGCCTATTGCCATCAAGGCATATATTGAACGTAGCGGTTACTCCGCTCAGAAAGCATTGCAACTTGCCATATCTATGGGTGGAGATTCTGACACCATTGGTGCAATGACGGCTTCCATTGCCAGCGCTGAAGCGTTCTATATCGTTGGCAGCGATTTCGATCGTGAAGTCATCAATCTCTGTCGTGAGCTACTTCCTGCAGATCTGCTTGACATCAACGACCGCTTTGAGGCATTTATCAGCCGCCCACTGCATCAGTCTTATTATTTGGGAAGCAAACTCTTCGCAGGCGAATACCCTGGCGACAAATGCAGGGAATTGGCGGAAATAAAATTGAAAAGAATGCATCATTTTGGCGTGCGGCATTTCATCGATTTGACAGAAGAGGGAGAACTGTCTCCTTATCAGCAAATGCTGCCGAAGGACACCAGTTATCTGCGATTTCCAATCAGGGATGTGAATGCTCCGGAGTCGGTAGAGGCAGTGCACCAACTCATTGATAAGATTGAATATTTGATGCAGCAAGATGGATACACCTATGTGCATTGTTGGGGCGGTGTTGGACGCACAGGAACGATCATGGCATGTTATGAAGCCCGACAAATGGAGAAGCCAACCTTGACGGGTGCGCTCGACGCCATGCGCCGTCATTTTTGCAATATGCCGAAAGCGGCACATCGCAAGTCGCCAGAAACACAAGGACAAGTGGATTTTGTAAGCCGGTTTGCAAACAGTTGCAATGAAAAAAAAGATTCTTTGAAACAGAGAACGCGCGACCGCATCCGCGGGTCGCTGATGGCAGGCGCGGCTGGCGATGCGTTAGGCTATACGGTGGAGTTTATGAGCCGCAACAGCATTCTTGCACAATATGGCAACAGAGGAATCACAGAGTTCGACCTTGACAACGAGGGAAAGGCTTTGATTAGCGACGACACCCAGATGACACTCTTCACGGCCAACGGGATGCTGATGGGCGTTACACGTGGTTGTATGCGTGGCATTGGCGGAAATCCTGAAGATTATGTGGAGGGAGCTTATCTTGACTGGTATTATACGCAGACTGGCAAGAAAAAAGAATCTCCTGACAAGGATTTCCACTATACATGGCTTCGCAATCTGCCCGAATTGGCTCATCGTCGTGCCCCAGGCACCACTTGCTTGTCGGCTTGCGAAAGTCTGTATCAAGGCGAAAAGGTACAAAACAACAGCAAGGGATGTGGCGGTATCATGCGCGTCGCTCCCATGGCTCTGCTCATGGCCGGTTATTGGAGTCGTGGCATTTCTTTCTACAACATAACTCAAATGGACGAAGCTGGCGCCAAGCTGGCTGCTGCAACCCACAAGCATCCGTTGGCTTTTCTGCCTTCCGCCATGCTGACGCACCTCATCTACGATTTGATAAGGCTGGATGAGAATGAGATAAAAACAAACATTGCAGCCATCGCTCTTAGCACCCTCCAAACTCTCGACAGACTTTATAAAGGGAAATATGAGAAAGAAAAGCGTTTCCTTGCCAATCTCACCCGTACGTCTGTTATACTTGCTGCCAACGACAATAGTGATGCAGAGAACATCCGAACACTTGGCGAAGGATGGACAGGCGAAGAGGCTTGGGCCATTGCGCTCTATTGCGCCGTTCGGCATATCGACAGCATAGAGGATGCCATCATCAGCGCAGTTAATCATGACGGCGACAGCGATTCAACTGGCGCAGTATGCGGCAATATTATGGGAGCCGTATATGGCTACGAAGCCATTAAGCGCATGAAATTATTTTGTCCGCAAGGGCACGTGTTGGAGCAGACCCTCGAACTCTCCAACATCATTCTAACCCTTGCTGACGATCTCTACACAAGCTGTATAATTAGTGAGTATGATGCCATTGACTCTCCCGCAAAACAACAATGGTATAAACGTTACTGCAACATGAAACCGTTTGGATTAGACACGTCTTCCAACGGAGCACGTGGTAAACATCTCGCTTGGTGGCGAAAGTGATTTCTTTGGTTATATGCCAAGGCCAATGCCCTGGCATAAATTCATCTCTACCTAATGTGGGGGCTTGTGATGCTCACTTATAATATAGGTGTCTGTGTAAGATTACAAAAATCTGCAGACACCTATATATTTTTATAATTTCAAAGAAAATGGATTCATTGGTGGTTCTCGTCCTGTCAGTAGCCTTCAATCTAACCAAATTGAAACTTCAAAACCTCATTATCAACTGCAAGTTTAAATCGCTTTTGGTTGAACTGTTGATGAGTTGGGTGCCAGAGGCTATACTGTCTCTATTAAAATAATGCAAGAGGCCGAAACGTGCAGAGACTTGCATGAAGTCAAATGGTTTCCAACGGCATTGACCAACAAGACGAAGACCGCGATGAAAAAAAGACGGGAATGCACCAGCATAGCTTAATTGCGGTTCGTAGGCATAGAAACGGTTGTCGGCTTTCGTGGAAAAGACAGCTGCAAAAGCGTCGAGCGAAAGCTGTTTTAATTTTTCCCATGAAAAACGGGATGACAACATATAACCTGATTGCATTTTCGATGTTTGCGAAACAGAAAGCAAAGCATCACCAGAAACCCAAAGCGTCATTCCGCTGAGAAAAGGGGATATGGTTGTCAGGGTCAGTTTGTGCAACTCTGCATATTGGAGCGTTCCCTTGTGACGAGGAATGTCTCGTTGCTTGGTTTTGTAACGATAGCGTATTTTATAGGTCAGCCGAGGACTGGGGCTATAGGTCGCCAACGTGCTAAATGCAAAACCTTGCGAGTTTTTTGCTGTGGCACTAAACGTTTCACGAGGAAATCTGAAATATTCGGCATAGGAAGTAAATTCCCAAGAAGAAGGCAGTTGCGCGTTCATGCCCAGCGTTATACCTGTTTCGTTTTGTATGCGGCTGCCCTCCTGCATGGCGTTTCCGTGTATGGAAATGAAACGAGGACTGAAATGGCGGATTTGTCCCGTCAGGAGAAGGCGGGAGGAAGGACTGTAACGCACGGTGTGGGTCATGGCAGCGTGTAATCTGCGGTCGATGGCCGTTTCTCCAGAATGTATCCATTTCCTGTCTGCAGACCGAATATGGTAATCGCAACTGAAAGCACAGGCTGATTTGCCACGCATGAAATAGAGGTTATAGGGTTGTTCCTTTGGCCAAACAACATGGTCATAGTTGTCAAAGGCAAATGTGAAGGCCAATTTCAAGCGGTTTTTATTGTAGCCAAGTTGCATGGCAACTGTCAGATTTCTCACGTTGTTTTTCCGTTCGAGTTCCGTTTGGGTGCGGTGGAACCCCGTTTTGCTGAAGGAGGTGACCGTGTCGTTTTCAAGCCGTGCATCGAGCTTTCTAAGAGAGAAGAAAGCGGCGGCATTCCAGACACGGCCTTGCCGAGCTAAGGCCAATCCGCGGAAAAAGTTAGTTTCGTCACACGAGGAGTGCGGTTTGATCTGTAGAGGTTTTGACGAAAATAGGCCATTGATTTGTGCCATATTTTTAAAAAGGCCACTTGAAAAGATCAGACCATGATTTGATCGAACGTTGAAATCGCCCAGCCATGCCTGCCATTTGCCGTTTGTGGAGATGAGGTGTGCATAGGCAGAAACGTAGTCGTAGGGATAATTGCCGCAGCCCGCGAAGGGCTCTCCGGCGTCCTTCTGCAACGTGGTGCCTGCGCTGAACTGCTTTCCGTGGGAGAAACGATAGCGAACGGTGTTGGCAAGTGCGTTTCCCCAATACATGCAATTCGGATTATTCTTATACTCTTCTTCTGTATGTTGTCTGTTTCCAGCTCGCTTGTAAAAGGGAACGTCAAGATTGGTAATGAATAAGTGTCTGTTTTTCCCTTTCTGAGCGTAGGCGCGTCTGCTGTCGATTCTTTCTGCGTAGAAAAAAAGCGACAGCCATTTCCGTTGTACAGGCGTCAGACCACTGACGAATTGCAATTCTCCCAATGAGAAAAATTCCCGTTTCCGACTTCTATAGGACAAAATGGAGTCGGCCTGCGCCTCTGTCATGAACGCAAGACGGAGAATATCTTCTTTTGCGGCTGTGTTGATGTTTTGAGGACGGAGATGAAGGTCTTCCATGAATTGCAGGTCTTGACGAAGGTCGGACTCTGCTTCGAGAGCATCTTCATCGATATTCTGTTCAAGGTATTCGGTGACAAATTCGCTCCACGTTGTGTATGTATCATAATCCCCGTTGCCGCTTTGCGCATCAGCAGGCCGCGACAGCAAACTTATGATGAGCAGGCTGAGCCACCTCAGAAAGGTTGTGTTTGCTGGATTAGCATTTCCCATAAGATTTGAAATTGTTTTGAAGAATCTGACGCGATATGAGTCTCGCTCATCCCTCCCCATTGTGAAAAGAATTAATAAAGGGGTGTCCTGAATACGTCTTACGACCCCGTGTGCGGTTTCGGTGGACTTCATTCAGAACACCCCTTTTTCATTCAATTATTGGGGTGGGGTTATAGGGGCATTTCCGAGCTCGGTATGTCCCCGTGCCCCGTGCGGCTTCGCCCCGTACGGGTGTTTCCCCTGCGGGTTGTTTTCCTCCCCCTTCCGTTCCTTTTTTGAGGGAACAGGAGGGGAAAGTTTTTCTTATTTGAGCATCAGTTTGCAACTGGCCTTGTTGCCCTTCGCCGTCTCGATGTTGAGGATGAGAACTTTGTGATTGCCAGCGAAGAGGGCGGGGAGCTGCACTTGCTGTGCACCGCTGGCGCGAAGCGTGAGGAGGCATTTGCCAAGAGGCGTAAAGACGCGGCAAGACGTGATGCCTTCTGCGCTGCTGACGCTGACGAAGCCTGCTTCAGTGGTGTGAACGGTGAGAGGAGCGTCGGGGGCGGCGATGCTGCCGATTTCAGAAACGATGGGGGCGTCGCCCTGCGTGAGGTCTTCACGGATTTCGTAGATGACGGGGGCGGCGTTGCCCTCCCAGCTGATGCGGATGCAAGAGGGGGTGCCTGCGGCGGCGAGGGAGATTTTCTGGTAGCCACCCGTCAGTGTGCCGAGGCTGACCCATTCGCCATTCGTTGTCAGGGCGCTGACGACGGCATTTTGCGCGGGGGCGCCGGGAGCCTGGAAAATGACAACGCTGGAGGCTGGGCTGGCATCGTAGAAATGGTAGGTGAGGCTGTTGCCAGAGGGCGTGTCGGTGGCGGGGATGCCCGTGTTGCCAGCTTTGTCGGTCAGGCTGAGGAGGGCGTTGCCCGAGGCATCGGCAGCGGGGTGCTTGAACTTGGCAGCGTAGGTGGCCTTGTTGACTTCTATGTCGTAGAGGCGCAACCACTTGGAGGTGTTGGCCGTGGAGACAAGGAGGCGTACGTATTGCGCAGTGTCGTTCGTGCCGCTGAAGTCGCAATAGGACATTTCGCTGGAATATTTGACGACCTGAGGGAGCGTCATGCGGAAGTCGGTCTGCGCGGTGCCTTTCACGCGGAGCGTTTTCCAGGTTTTGCCATCGAGAGAGGTCTGTACGCGGCCAACGGTCATGTAGTCGCCGTTCACTGTTCCCATGCAGATTCTGACGTCGCCAACGGGGACGGGAGCTGAGAGCTTGACAACGTAGGCATCGTTGGTTTTCTGGTTGCGGTTGAGGCAGGTGTAGGTGGTGTAGTCACCGTCGGTCATGAAGGAAGCGTTGTGGCCGCTATAGATGTCGCCAGAGGGGATGGTTGCGCTGGCGATGGCGGTGGGAGCGGGGAGCGTCAGTTTGAGGACGGCGCGGGCGAGCTTGAGGGAGCGGGGCTCTGCGTTCTCGTTTTCAACGACGAGGTATCTGACGTGGGCGGCGGGCTGGCTGCCTTTTTCGAGGACGCTCCAGTCTCTGCCGTTTTCAGAGGTGAGGAGAGTGAAGGCGGAGAAGAGGCTGTCGGCGGCAGTTATGCTTTCGAGTTTGATGGGCTGGGGGAGACTGAGCCCGATGTATTGGCCTTGCTGGAGGGTGTTGACGCAGTTGTTGACGAAGGTTACGCTATTTTTGCTTTTCGACACGGCGCCTTTGGCTTTCTCAAGGTTGGAGAAGAGGACGGGGACGGCGGAAACGGGGACGCCGAGGAGGTTGCCGAGGGATTTCTCCTGGAGATAGCTGAGGAAGGGCCGGAGCGTTTCCTGCGAGGGATTGGTTTGCCGCGACGAGAGCGAGAGCTGCGCACCGACGGATCCAGCGAGCTGGGGGGCCTGGTGGGCGGCATCTGTGTCAATGCGGGAGAGGGGATTGATGGTCTGCGCGTAGGCGTTCCATTTGTTGGACTCTTCCGCGTTTTCTGCGGCTTCGATGAGCGTCAGTGTCTGGCGAGCCATGCTGTGGAGCTTTGTGAGCCAGGGGGAGAGGTCGGCGAGGAGCAGGCGGTCGCTTTCGTTTTGGCTGTTTGCGAGGGCTTCGATTTTCTCTGCGGCCTTGATGATGTTTTGCATGGTGGTTTTCAAGGCGCTACCGTCGGCCTGTCCTTGCTTGTTGAAGGCAGTTTTGTATGCGTTGACGAGGGAGGAGAGGGCGCCTGAGTCATAGTAGCGCAGATGGGCGGCGAGGAGCTGATAGGCCTCGGCTGTCTCTTTGTCGCGGATGATGGCGGGGAAGGCGGCGTTCCAGTTGGTCTTGTTGTTGAAAGCGGCGTTGTTCCAAGCATAGTCGGCGACGCCGAAGAGGGCGATTTTCGACACTTCTCCCTGCTGCATGGGGTTGCTGAGGACGGCGAGACAGTTTTTTAAGCTTTTGTCAACCGTTGCGGTGTTGGAGATTCTGCTTTCGTCGTGGAAGTTGGCGTACATGTCCATCGTGAAGAGCTTGTCGGCATCGTTGTCGTTGCAGGGATAGTTCCACCACCATGCGACGTCGCGGCCTAAGTATTGGCGCACGCTCTGCACGTCGGAGGAATTGGGCACGCTCCATACGCCCCAGCCGGTGGTATAGATGACGACGTTGGAGGGCGTTTTGCTGAGGGCGGTGAAGAAGGCTTTACGCTGTTCTTCGCCACCACCCGCGAAGCTGCCGCAATAGATTTGGGGAACGAATTGGAGGGGCTTGACGGTGTCGGCGGGGGCGGCGCCGCTTTTGTTCCACTCTTTTTCAATGGCCTGCTGGAGGCTGGTGACGCGGGCGGCATTGAGGTCGTACTGCGCCTGGGTGGAGGGGATGGCGACGTCGTCGACGAACACGGCAAACTGGCGCACGCCGAGGGCGTACATGCGCTTGTATTTGTTCATGATGTCGGTGATGACGGTGGAACTGTTGAGAAAGTCGTTGCCCGGATGGATGGCCCAAATGAAGTTGACCTTGGTTTCGTGTGACACCTGCGTGAGGTCTCTGACCATGTCCTGCGAGAGATAGCCGAGGTTTTTCTGCTGCTCGGTGATGGTGGCGGGATAGGGCTGTTTCCAATAGGCGGAGTGGTAGTAGTCGCTCTTCGCGCCATACATATATGAGTTCATCTTATGGCGCATCATGAATCTCATGACGTCTTTCTTTACGTCAATGGAATAGGGCACGCCATAGTAGCCTTCGACGAGGCCGCGGTTTTTCTGGTCGGCATAGTCGTAGATGATGCCGCAGGGAATGCTTTCTGGGGCGTTGTAGTCGAGAATTTGCTCCAGAGAGGCCATGCCGATGAAGGCGGCATCGGTGTTTTCGCCCAGGATGACGATTTCGGCAAGGCCGCCAGCGTCTTGCAGGCTGAGGAGGTGCTTGTCGTATTTGTTTTGCAACGTAAAGACATCGCGACTGAGTTTCAAGGCGGTGGCTTTTGCGTCGGCCTTGTCGCCCGAATTGTTGACACCTACGAAGATGTGGACGAAACCCTCTGAGGGGGATGTGGCGAAGATTTCATCGCTGTCGCTAATGAGGTTATGCTCGGAGAGGATGTTTTTCAGACGGGCTTTGGTGTAGCTGTCGATGTGGTCTCCACAGATGACTTGAATTTTTCCTGCGGGGATTTTGGTTGTGCCGCCCACCGCTTGCTGCTGATGGGGGATGGGGTGGATCTGATAGACGCTGTCGGCAAGGACGGTAAGGCTGCTGCACGTTCCAAGACAACAAAGGGCCAATCGTAGAATTGTTTTCTTCATGTTTTTTTATGGTTGTTTTTCCAAAGACGATGCGAGGCGCGGGCTTTGGATGTTAAACAATGATGTCCCTTGGCAAAAGAAATTGTTTCCCTTCGCCAAAGGACATGGATTCAGATGATTTCTTTTTTAGGATGGTCTGCCATTATGCTCCCAAACTTTTGAGTGTTTCTTTCAAAACGGCAATTTTTGTTTCGGCATCTGCCTTTTTCTTTCTCTCGAGCTCTACGACGGCTGCGGGGGCGCCTTCAACGAAACGTTTGTTGCCGAGTTTCTTCTCGACGCCAGCGAGGAATCCCTCGAGATGCTTGAGTTCGGCCTGCGCCTTGGTGATTTCGGCTTCAGCGTCGATGAGGTTGCCGAGAAGCAGGGCGTATTCGGAGGTGCCAACCATGAAGGTGGAGGCGCCTTCGCTCTTGACAGTGACGGCGGCGATTTCGGAGATGTTGGCGAGCTTAGAGATGATGCAGTTGTAGGCTTCAACGGGGTTTTCTCCGATCACCTGCAAGACCAGGGGCTCCTTCGGGGAGATGTTTTTGGAGGAACGGATTCCACGGATGTTGGTGATGACTTGCTTGACGGCGGCGAATTTTTCAATCTGCCGTTTGTCTGCATCGAGGGGCGCCTGGATGGTCTGAGGACTTGTCATGATGCTTTCGCCATCGCGACGCTCCGAGATGTTCTGCCAGAGTTCTTCCGTGATGAAGGGCATGAAGGGGTGGAGGAGATGGAGGAGGTCGTTGAAGAAGGAAAGCGTTGCCTGGTAGGTGGCGGCATCAATGGCCTGGCCGTAGGCGGGCTTGACGAGTTCGAGGAACCATGCCGAAAATTCATCCCAGAAGAGATGGTAGACTTCCATCAGGGCATCGCTCAAGCGATATTTTGAGAAATGGTCGGCGATAACTGCGGCGCTGCTGCGCATCTGTGCCCCAAACCAGTTGATGGCGAGGGCGGCGACATCGTTCTGGGGGAGTGTCTCGCTGACAGTCCATCCCTGTACGAGGCGGAAGGCGTTCCAGATTTTGTTGCAGAAATTTCTTCCCTGTTCGCAGAGGGATTCGTCGAAGAGAATGTCGTTGCCGGCAGGCGCTGAGAGCATCATTCCCATTCTCACGCCATCGGCACCGTATTTGTCGATGAGGTCGAGGGGGTCGGGGGAGTTGCCGAGCGACTTCGACATTTTACGGCCGAGTTTGTCGCGCACAATGCCAGTGAAGTAGACGTCTTTGAAGGGGAATTTGCCCGTGTATTCATATCCAGCCATGATCATGCGTGCCACCCAAAAGAAGATGATGTCGGGGCCGGTCACGAGGACGCTGGTTGGGTAATAGTATTTGAATTCTTCGTTGTCGGGATCGAGGATGCCGTTGAAGAGAGAGATGGGCCACAACCATGATGAGAACCACGTGTCGAGGGCATCTTCATCTTGCTTCAGATCGGAGAGCTGGAGAGCGGGGTTGCCTGATTTCTCGCGTGCCAGGGCCAAGGCCTCTTGTTCTGTCTCTGCCACGACGTAACCGCCCGAGGGGAGATAGTAGGCGGGGATGCGGTGGCCCCACCAGAGCTGACGTGAGATACACCAGTCTTTGATGTTTTCGAGCCAATGGCGGTAGGTGTTTTTATACTTGACAGGATAAAACCTGATTTCGTCGTTCATAACCGGCGGCAACGCCAAGTCGGCAAAATGCTGCATCTTCAGGAACCACTGCGTGGAGAGCTTTGGCTCAATGGGGACACCGGTGCGCTCCGAGCAGCCGATCTTGTTGTCGTAATCTTCAATGCGCTCCATCAGGCCAGCCGCTTCCAAATCTTTGGCAATCTGGCGGCGGACATCGAAGCGGTCTTGGCCAACGTACATGCCGGCAGCCTCGGAGATGGTTGCGTCGTCGTTGAAGATGTCGATGGTTTCGAGATTGTATTTTTCTCCAAGCATGTGGTCGTTGACATCATGGGCGGGGGTGACTTTCAGGCATCCTGTTCCAAATTCAATGTCAACATATTCGTCTTCGATGACGGGAATGACGCGTCCGACAAGAGGGACTATCACTTTCTTTCCCTTGAGCCAATGGTTTTTGGGGTCGTTGGGATTGATACACATCGCGACGTCGCCCATAATGGTCTCGGGGCGTGTCGTTGCCACGACGGCATAGCGCCCTTCTGCGTCTTCATGAATGATTTCGCCTTCTTCGCCTGTTGCTCCGAGGCCGTCGTCGGATGCGACGCGATATTTCATATAATAGAGCTTCGTGTGCTCTTCTTTGTAAACCACTTCTTCGTCGGAGAGAGCCGTCTTGGCCTTGGGGTCCCAGTTGACCATGCGGACGCCACGATAGATGAGTCCTTTGCGGTATAGGTCAACAAAGACCTTGATGACGCTTTTTGAGCGGGTTTCGTCCATGGTGAACGACGTGCGGTCCCAGTCGCACGAAGCTCCCAGACGGCGCAACTGCTTGAGAATGATGCCGCCGTGCTCGTCGGTCCAATCCCAGGCATGCTTCAGGAAGTCTTCACGGCTGAGGTCTGATTTCTTAATGCCGCGCTCCGCCAGGCGTGCCACGACTTTTGCTTCTGTGGCAATTGAGGCATGATCGGTGCCAGGCACCCAGCAGGCGTTTTTGCCTTCCATACGGGCACGTCTGACGAGGATGTCCTGGATTGTCTCGTTGAGCATGTGTCCCATGTGCAACACGCCGGTCACATTGGGAGGAGGTATTACAACCGTATATGGTTTTCGTCCGTCGGGCTTAGAATTGAACAGCTTGTGTTCCATCCAATATCTATACCATTTGCTTTCGACATTTTCAGAACTGTATTTACTTGCTAATTCCATGTTGATAGAGAGTATGTTATATCTTTTATTTCTGCTATTATATGTATAAGGGAAATGACGGGAGGTCACGAATTCATCGACAGGAGAAATTCTTCATTATTTCTCGTTGTCTCCATTCTCTTCTTCACCTCGCTCATGGCTTCAATGGCGTTCATATCTGCGATGTATTTGCGCAAAATCCACATGCGATTGAGCGTCTGCTGGTCTTGGAGCAGATCGTCACGACGCGTGCTTGAAACAACCAAATTGACGGCGGGGAAGATTCGCTTGTTTGACAATGAGCGGTCGAGCTGCAATTCCATATTGCCTGTTCCCTTGAATTCCTCGAAGATGACTTCGTCCATCTTCGATCCGGTGTCGATCAACGCTGTCGCGATGATGGTCAGCGAACCGCCACCTTCTATGTTGCGAGCCGCACCAAAGAAGCGCTTGGGCTTTTGCAACGCATTTGCATCGACACCACCAGTCAGCACTTTTCCCGAGGCTGGGGCAACCGTGTTGTAGGCACGCGCAAGACGGGTGATGGAATCGAGGAAAATGACCACGTCGTGGCCACACTCAACCATTCGCTTTGCTTTCTCCAAGACGATGTTGGCGATTTTTACATGTCTTGAAGCGGGCTCATCGAACGTTGACGCAATGACCTCTGCCTTGACTGTTCGGGCCATATCTGTGACTTCTTCCGGACGTTCGTCAATCAGCAGCATCATAAGATATGTCTCAGGATGGTTTTCGGCGATGGCGTTGGCGATGTCCTTCATAAGCATGGTCTTACCTGTCTTGGGCTGCGCAACGATTAGCGCACGTTGCCCCTTTCCGATAGGCGTAAACAGGTCGATGACTCTGCGCGAGAGGCTGTCGTTTTTCCCGCTACACAGGTTGAATTTTTTCTCGGGGAATAGGGGAGTGAGGTGCTCGAAAGACACGCGGTCGCGGATGTCCTTCGGGGCCAATCCGTTGATATGTGCAATTTCCAAAAGGGTGAAGAATTTCTCTCCTTCACGCGGAATCTTCACCAGACCTTCAATGACATCTCCTGTTTTCAATCCGTATTGGTAAATCAGATTGGGGGCGACATAAATGTCGTCGGGGGAGGTCAGATAGTTATAGTCTGACGAACGCAGAAAACCATAGCCTTCATTCAAGATTTCAAGCACACCGCGAGAATCAAGGGTTTGCGGGATTGCCAGTTCTTCGTCGTTGTCTTGGGCGAACTGGTCGTTTTCCCCGTAATCCTGTCGTTCCTGTGACAGAAGACCCTGAACGCCGCGCGGCTCTTGTTCGTTATGAAAATCGTGGTTTCCACGGTAATCCGGAATATTCCGGAACCCCATATTTCTGGCATTTTCCCTTGCTTCAGCAAAACCTCTGTCGTGGGGTTTGATGCCTTCGAAAACGGGCGGAATGTCCTGCAATATGATAAAATCGTTTGCAACGACCTGTGCTGACCTTTGCTCTTCCAAAGAGATTTCCTTTCTCCAGATGTCTGATTCTGCATCATCGGCAGCAGATTTTTTTCTCAGTGCCTCCAAATCGGCATTGTTCGCTGAGACGTCAGTATGTGAGTCTTCGCTCTGACGGTTTTGCTGCTGGATTTGCTCCGTGATGAAATCGGGGACATCAGAATCTGACTGGAGATATTCGGGCTGCTCGTCCTTTCGGGTGCCGCCATCCGCTTGCTCTTGTGAAGACGGCTCTACGCTGTTTCCCGTTTTCACGACTTCAGCGGTGTCGCTGGCCAAACGTTCTTCATTCGTATTTTCCGCCGACATGCTGCCAGACACGGCAGCGAAGGAGGCTGGCTCATGAAGATGGTTTTCATCTGGCAGCACTCCATCTTGAGCGGACTTTGTTTGCGCAAGCTGATCTGTCACATCAGAGGCAGGAATGCTCCCAACAGGAGCAGAAGTTATGAGGGCGTTTTCCGCCTCTGCATTTTCTTCCTTCGACACGCGCGAGGTGCCGATCCTTTTTCTGCCCGGCTTTGCGTCCGAAGGGGACGCGTCAGAGGTCGGCTTGGCAGTTTTGCTGGCGCTCGTTTTGCTCCTGCTGGTGGCAACGCGCGGCTTTCTGCCCGTCGATTCCATTCTGTTCATTTCAGCACTTTTGATTTCAGCCTGAACGTCTAAGATGTCGTAAACGAGATCTTCCTTGTCATTGCTGTCTTTATGTTTCGTGCCTAATGCCGTAGCAACAGAACGCAACTCCTCAATATCCTTATTTAGTAATTGTTCCTTGGTGAAAAGTGGCATTGTATAACATTTATTTTGTGTATATCTCATTTAAACCCAGAGGGGCCTAAATGGATTTTCAATTCGTAAAAAATCTTTGATGGATGATCAACACAAGTCCTTGTGTTTCCTTGTATTTTAAAGTCTTAGTCAACATTAAAAAATGAGTAATGATTTTGCAACTTTCCTTTGTGCGAAATAATCATTAACACCATATACCTATAAGAGATGACTATGCATATGCAAATTTAGTTACTTTGTTTCTTTTACCGAATATTAAATGCTCGGTTTGGTTTTTCTTACCACCTTTTAAACATAATAGTGATACAAATTATGGAGTTAAATATCGAAAATCTCTTGCGTAACTTCAATGAATTACAGGAGAAAAGACAAACACTTTTTAAAGAAGATGGTGAAATCATCGAGATTCGCACTTTGTGTACTACGATTGCTCGTCTTCATTCAAAATTCTTGCTTGCGGTTGTTTTCTATCATATCGCTAAAGAATTAGATAAACCCGAATATCAATCACAAGAGTATGAGCGTCTTCGTTGGGTCGCTAATTATCTCTTTCAAAATTCTGTAATGTAAAATGGGTGTTATTGGAAAAATTATTGGCGCTGGTGCAAAAGCCGCTTTAGGTGGTCTTCCTGGTGCTGCTGCTGATTCATTGCTTTCTTTTGGTGCAAATGCTTTGAATAATAATCTTTCAATGAAAAATCAAAAGAAATTGATGGATTATCAGAATGATATTAATCTTCGAAATTGGCAACTACAAAATGAATACAATTCGCCCTCCAATCAGATGAAACTTCTTCGAGAAGCAGGTTTGAATCCTAATCTTGCCTATGGTAACCTTGGAAATTCTGCTTCCGCTTCTGTTGGAAATGTTTCTCATGGTTCTGTCAATTCTAACTTTCAATCTTCTAAATTAGCCAATTATCAGTTGGCTGCTGCTCAACTTGAAAATTATAAGGCTCAGAATGATAATTTGAAGGCTACTAATGATAATTTGAAGGCTCAAAATAAACTTCTTAACGCAAACGCTGATAAGGCTACTGCTGAAACAAATCGTATTAATAAATTAGTCGATTATGAGGTAGAGCGTTCTGATTATGAAAATACTTTGCTTTCATTTGGTATTTCAAAAGGTGTTATTGATTTAGCTTTTTATCGCTCTAATCAAGAACTTTTTAATACTCTTCGTCAACAACAGGTTCTACTTAATGAGGACACACATTCTCAAAATATTTTGAATCAGTTAATGACGAAATATAAGATTAGTGAGGTACGTGCTAATATTTCATTATTGATGGCAAGAACTATTCTTGTTCGTGCGCAGAGTTCTTTGACAAATCAACTAAAAGAGGAATCTAAATCACGCGTTAAAGTAAATGATGCTAATGTAAAACTTCTTGCTGGTAAACTTGCTTTGATTCCTTTTGAAAAAGCACTTAAATTTACCAGTATTTCAAAAGGTGAAGCAGAGTATTATAACCAATGCCTTAAAAACGCGGTTTATTCTGCAACTGGTATTTCTGACTTAAAAGGTTCATGGCAATCTCTTTCCGCTGGTGCTGCCTTTTTCTATCTTCGTCAGAAGCAAATGCCTGGTGTTTTCGGTCAACCTGGTCGTAACATGAACACTTTGCAGGACCAAAACTTGGATTTCTTGAAAGAAGACCCAAATAATTATTAACTTATTAATTTTTACTCCAATGAAAAAGAAACTTTGGTCAACTATTCTCCAGGTTGTCGTTTCAGCCTTAACGGCTGTTTTGGCCGCCTTGGGCGTTCAGGCATAAATTATCTATAAACACCTAAAAAATTGCCCTTGGTATTACGCTTAGTAATACCCACAACGCTCAGTAAACGTTTTTTTTATCGTAAAACCCCGCAACAATGCGAAGAGAGTAAGCGAGCGTAGCAAAGCGCACAAATCGGAGCATTGTTGCAAAATCTCTTAGCTTATGAGACGTAGACGCAGACGCAGAGGACGCCGCCGCCGTCGTTATTCTGTTAGCCGCGGTGGCATTCGTTTGTAATGTCAACTTGTTTATATCCTGTTCGTATTCTAAATCCGAATCGCGGACCAGGTAAACCAATGTATATTTTTGTGCCTTGTGGCAAGTGTTTCTCTTGCCAATCTCGCAAGCGTAGTGAATGGAGTATGAGGTTAACTTATGAGGCAGTCCATTCTAAAACCTCTTTATTCGTTACTTTGACTTATGAAGATAATAATTTACCGACCACCATAGAGGGTTTCCCTACCCTCTTTAAACGTGACCTACAGCTATTTTTTAAGAGGCTTCGTAAAAAATATCCGTATGAACATATCAAGTATTTTGCATGTGGTGAATATGGCACGCATACTGGACGTCCACATTACCATGCTATTGTTTTTGGTGTTCCTTACTTTGAAAAACGAAATCGTTTCGTGGACTATTGGCAAGATGAGATTGCTAAAATTTGGTCAAATGGTAATGTTGTTTGCTCTTCTGTTACTGCTTCTCGCATTGGTTATTTGACAATATTTCAATATAAATCCATAACTATCTGATACCCAACATACACAATACGTTTAACAAACAACGAGAAACAAAACAGAAACAAAATGTCAAAGAAACAACATTTTCGAATTTTCCTTGTTTCTTATTGTTTCTTTCGTTTCTGTTGGTTTCATTTTGTGGTTTTGCTGAAAATTCTATCAGTTTATCGAACTGTATTTTCCCTCAAACAATACCTAATGATTTGCCGACTACAGAATCACTGGCGTTATCACTGCTGACCAAAAGAGAAAGGTACACAAGAATGCTCGCTTGGCTTTCAGCAATAGCAATGTCATAGCATATCCATACTGCCTCACATCTGCGAAGGTACAAAAAATACTCCATATATACTTTACTTTGGTTTAGTCTATATATAAAGGCTAACCCGTAAAGTGAACTATTCCACATAAACCATATAGCCATTTGTAGGGTTGCAGCCAAAAGAGGAGGTGCGCATAATGCTTCGGCACACCATTTCCTTTTCACTGCAATCATCCAATCATACACCACCGTCTCCACATTTACAAAAATCACTTCATATATATACTTTACTTTGGTTTAGCCTATATATAAAGGCTAAACCGTAAAGTGAACTATTCCACATAAACCATACTGCCATTTGTAGAGTTGCAGCCAAAAGAGAATATGCGCATAATGCTTGTGTGTACCTTTCTCTTTTCGCTGCAATCATCCCATTTTACACCCTCATCCCCACATTTACAAAAATCACTTCACATATATACTTTACTTCGGTTTAGCCTATATATAAGACTAACCACGTAAAGTGAACCATTCCATATAAACCAAACTGCCATTTGTAGGGTTACAGCCAAAAGAAAAAGCTGCGCATAATGCTTGTGCGTAACTTTCTCTTTTGGCTGCAATCGTTCTGGTGTACGGTTGATATTCCATCTTTACACCGACCGCCTTTCTTTTCGCTGCATACTTGGGGACTTGTAGATAATAATTGTGTTGCAAAGGTACTTCTCATGTCTTCTGCCTTTCAAGGTCTGCGCCTTGCGGTTCATCGGAAAAATCTCCACCTCGGTTGATACTGAGGTTGTATTTTACCATGAAACCTTGCATGCAGGTACATGAGACCTTTTGAGGCAACAAAATTTTATCAAATCCCCAAGTAGCTGTAGCTATATGAGGGAAGTAATAAAACTTAAAAACAAACGATTATGGCAAACTTATGTGACACACAGTACAAAATCACAGGTGAGAAGAAAGCCGTTGCCGACCTGTGGAACACGCTTCAAGAAATGAACGTAAACGAAAAGAATATCTGGCTCGGTGATTTGGCGAACCATTACGGCATCGAATACAAGGCAAAAGGCTTTTCCGTTCGTGGTGAAATCTATTGGGCAGAATATGAAGAATATAGTGACTATGCCTTGCTGTCGTTTGACACGGAAACGGCTTGGGCTGCTTGCAACGACTTCTTCAATGCACTGAACGAGAAGTTTGAGGGAGCATTTTCTATCAGTTATCGTGAAATCGAGTGCGGTTGGGGCATTTTCTGTGTTCACGACGAGGGAGAGCATTTCCCCGAAGAATGTTGCGTGAGTGCGTACGGAGAACCGTTTGAAGCAATGAATGAAGAACCTTTTGACACCGTGGCTGACGCAATAGAGGTATGGTGCGAGAAAACTGGCATCAAGCGTGGCGAACGCTCTGATGAAGAAATGTTGGAATACATTACCCAGTACGAGTATGAAGACGATGAAACATTCTTCTTTATCAATAAGTTTGAGTTTGAATAATATTATAGGAGGAACAAAATATGATTGATTATGATGATTTGGAAGGTATCGTAGGTTGCTATTGCACCTTAGTTTATCCGTATCGAGGACATTCAGAGGGTACGGTTGTTGCTGATTACGGACATGAGGTAATTGTCCGGCTGAATAACGGCAAGGAGCTGACCGAGTATCGGAGTGACGTATTGATATACGAATAAAATCTAAATGAATAGCCTGCTCACATTCTGTGGGCAGGTCTTATTATCCAAAGCAATGGCCTTTTTTATCCTAAGAAATTTGGGCAACGTTTGTCAGCGTCGCCTCTTCCTTTTATACTCATATCTGTCAATCCATTAGCCAAACGCAAAAGCGTACAAAACCGCCTTATACTTCTGGATGACATTCTTCTCTTTTTAATGCGGTTGCAGCTTGTTGCAACTCCACTTTTCCACGACGCTACTTGTTTTGTGAATCATACTTGCTTGATGCGCAATGCCAATACTTACGTCTATTCATTATTGTACTTGTACGTCTCAACTGGAGTATCCCCTTTTTCATGTCAGCAACAATGTGTTCTACGCCATGGCTCATGTTGATGATAAACATCTGGAATGGTTTTCTTCATTCTCCAGATACGGCTTCTTGGACAACTGCTTTTTTTACTCCGTGGTGTACGTTTTCCGCAAGCCTACATTCTGTTACTTGTTGTTCATGCGCCTTTTCTGAATTTGTTCTTCCGAAGCCACTCATTTTTTCAATGCAAATTTAGCGTGATGCTGCGATAACTGCCATTATCTTGTGAGGTCGCTTCGCTGTGACCAATAAAATAGTCGATAATCTTCCTTTTTCTCCTAACCGCCAACAGAAAACGAGTATTATAGCCGATTTTCATGGTGCTTTCCTCATGTGCCACATCCCAGCTTTGGGTTGCATGTAAAAATTAAGTTTAACTTCAAAAGCAAATTCAAAATGAAAAAGATCGAGAACAACTTCACAGTAATAGGTTTCGTAGGCAACAATGCGGAAATCCGCCAGTTCACCACAGCAAGCGTAGCTCGCTTCTCATTGGCAGTAAGCCGACAGGAGAAAAACGGAGAGGAAACCAACCGTGTATCGGCTTTCATCAGCATGGAGGCATGGCGCAAGAACGAGCACACCGAGTCATTTGACCAGTTGACAAAGGGAACCCTCCTGACAGTTGAGGGTTACTTCAAGCCAGATGAATGGATTGATCAGCAAGGCACCAAGCACAATCGCATCGTTTTCATCGCCAACAAGTTCTATCCAGCTTTGGAAAAAGAGGAACCTGGTGCAGAAAGCACTGAGCAGCCTACCACTAAAACAAAGAAGAAATAGTCTTCTTTCTGATCTACAGACAAGGCGGTTTCGACCGCTTTGTCTTTTCTCATGTTTGCATATTCCACTTTTATCAAATCCTTCTCCTCTTGTACATACCATGTACCTCCTTTTATAATCAGTCAGAAATATTTTATCCCAACAGTCTTGGCTTCCGTGGCATCCACAACGGATGCTACTAAAGGCAAGACCATTGCGCCAAAGGTATATGCGGAAACACACTTGCCGTAAACGTCAAGAGAGTTTCCTTAATGCATATACCGCATATTTCCAGCTGTCCTATCTTTTATATACGGATAAACCGTAAGCCGATATTCATACAACTACGTCCCACACCATAAGCGAAACCGCACATACTGTTTGTCAGAAAGGCTTATCAGCCACTCTTCCAAAGGCAAGCATGCACAGATTGTGGTTTGTTGACAACGTGAAGCGGCATATGCCGTTTTCATGTCGCCAACAAACCACAAACAGTGCATCGAGAAGCTTGCTGGCAGTAGCGCAGTTTCACACCCGCCCTTTCCTCTTTTATATTCTTCATCATCTTTTTTCTTTTTACAGTATTATACTTCTGTTGTAGCTATATTGGTTTCCTGTCAGCTTTGCCACTTCGGATATTTACCGCAAAGGTACAAGTTGTCAGGCATACGTCAATTCGGGCATCTATGGATGCTTTCGAAAAATCTTCCTCTGTATGTGCCATATAGAGTGTATTTTTCTCTTCCGATTTGTCTTAATGCTTTCCAACTCCTTTGCGTGGCGGAAAAATATCCCTCGGACAAGCCGAAAGGCTCCGAAAAGAGGGAAATAAAAAATTCCAAGACTATGGCAAAGGTAATAGACGAGAGTATCAAAAAACAACTTAGCAAGAGGATGGATTTCTTCTTGAAGTATTTTCCCGTAAGGGTTCGTAATGTTGGTGAGGATGCAGTGGAAGCACGCCAACTGATATGGGCTTTCAAGGATGCACGAGACAACGCTTTTGAGAAAGTGGCACAAATGACGGCTACACACCTTATCAAGATATGCGGTGAGAAGATTAAAGACATTGTGTTTGTGTGCGTCCCTGCAAGCACGCAGGACAAGAATGAGAGCCGTTACAAGGCTTTTTGCCATCGGGTAAGCGAGTTGTGTGGCATCCTTAATGGCTATGCTCATGTTTCCGTTTCGGGTGGACGCCTCGCGGTGCATGAACACAGAAAGGATAAAGAAAAAACGCTCGTCAAAACACAAGTGATAGAGTTTGACGAAGATTTTTTCAAAGGTAAGGACATTTATGTCTTTGATGATGTGATAACGACCGGCGCAAGCTATGCACTTTTTGCCAATCAGCTGGAAACATTTGGTGGCAACGTGTTGGGCGGATTGTTCTTGGGCAGAACTCACTACAAATACAACAGATAATATGGAAAAGACAAATTTCAATAAAACCAACTCAGTGGCGTTTTCGGGACACCGCTCCGTTCCCGAACATAGAAAAGAAGAAATGAAAAAGAAACTGAGGGGAAAGATAAGATTGCTCTACGCTATGGGCATCAGAATTTATTTCTGCGGCATGGCACTTGGCTTCGATATGCTTGCAGCGGAAGTGGTGCTGTCGCTGAAATCAGAGCTGCCACAACTGAAACTCATTGCGGTTGTTCCGTTCAAGGGGCAGTCCGCAAGGTGGAGTTATAACGAACAGACAAGATACAAAGCCATACTCACCAGATGTGATGATGTCATTCTGTTGAGCCAAGCATACTACAACGGCTGCTTGTTAAGACGCAATGACTATATGCTTGCCCATTCATGTGGCTTGATAGCGTTCTTTGATGGCAAACCGAAAGGCGGTACGTTTTACACTTATCGAAAGGCAAAGTCATTGGGAATGGATATTATAAATCTGTTTTAGTTCATAAATTCATCTATGGAAGGTTCTTCGTCGTGAGATGCGGAGCCTTTTTCTTTTCATCTTCATGATGACGCTTACATAGTCCACGTATACGTGGATATCCACACTTCTAACACAATAACCAGGGCATTGGTTGTTGTGTTGCCTATTTCAGCGGTCTCGTCTGTAGTCAGATGCCTTGAAACCGCCCCACAATGCACGAAGGACAATTTTGAGAACGTAAAAGACAACAAAAAAGATAAGTAAATCTTTCATAAGATGAATTTTATTAGTTATTTAAAACGTTATATGTTATACAAAGGTACGAATATTTATTGAGAAAGATGAATTTTATACGTTAATATTCAATAAGTTAGACTTGATTTCTACAGTCGTCAAATCCTACTATAAGCCAAATCAGGCAATTCGGTCTTTACCAAATCGTATGACTCTTTTATCCATTCTTCAATCATGTCGTTAGGGAAAGTCTCCTCAATAAAAATGTCATTCCAATGTTTCTCGCAAATGTGGTATGCTGGAGAAATGGCGTTGTATCGTTCACGCAGCTCTTTACCACGCTCAGGCAACAACTTAACAGAAATGGAAGGGATAGGAGCTTTTAACCATACATACAGGTATATGTTTCCTTCCATATGGAAAACCAACAAATTTTCTCCACATGGCATTGCTTTCTCTGTGTTTGGTAATGACTGACAGTAATCTTGTATCTCTTGAATGTTCATTGTTGATTTTATTCTTTTGTATTATCGTCCTTGCGCTTCCTTTTTCCAAGAGGGCCGCTGAAGTTACCACGATTGAGCTTCACCCCATACTTGTTGAGTATGCGGAATATGGAACTTCTACTCTTAAAACCACATACCGAATAGATGTCATCAAGCGTATGCCCATTGTTATACATGCTTACAATCATATTCTCACGTTCCGCTTTCTCCTTTGCAGTAAGCGTTTTGAACTTTTTGGGGTTCATATGTTGCTGCAAATACTGTACATGAGCTTCGGCACGACGCAAGACCATCACTTCTTCAGGTAATGCTCCAAACATTTGTATTATTTGCATTGTACTTGTGTCAGGGAAAAGTTTATCCGCTGTATCAATTCGATCTCTTATCGAAATCAAACGAATTACCTTGACACGGCAGAACTCGAACAATGTGGATAATTCACGCAATCCTTGTACGGCATTGCTGAACTTAGAGACAACCAACTCGTCACCTCTATCCAGATTTGCCAACAGCTGCTTCCATTGTGGTCGCATTTTTTCTTGTGCCGTTTCTTCCTCGACTATCTGTACACATCCATAATCAGCCATCCAAGCCTTGACTTCGGCTAAGCTATCATCATGCGATGTACAATATATGTAACCTACTTTTGCCATTCTTTTCTATTAGTTTTGGAAAACAAATGCAAAGGTACTTGTTTTCTCCGTACTTCAATCATACTTGCAATGAAATTATCAAAATCGCACTTCTATCTCCCGATTTTCCTTCACTTGTTTTCAACATAAATGATACTTGTAAGTATGATATAGAAATATGCTTAAAGTTTAGTAGAAAAGACTTGAAATACAACTATGTATGCTTATCTTTGCAGCGTTTAATTCCAATTTACAAGAAAAAAAATAAAGCATCATGCAAATGAACATACACCACTTTCAAGTACGAAAAGGGACAAATAGTACAGCCCATAAGCTAAGTATGAAATCTGTTCGTTTCAACTTTACTAAACGCATCACAGCTGCATCTGCCGTTTTTGCAATCATACTTGTGTGTACATCATGTGGCAGCAGCAACAAATCACAATCGTACAATACAAGCCAAGAGGCTGTCAACGCCTATAGTTCCTATCTGTCAGAAGTTAAAAACAAAAAGGACCTGACTTCCGACAAACTATTTGTGGAAGTAGAAAAATGGCGAATAATACGAGACTCTGTTGTTGCATGTCTACGCAATGATACCACGTCAACCTTACACCAGGACTGGCATCAGACCTATCAGGTGATTCACGATTCGTTACGGAAGGAGTTCTGCCGCGTCGTATTAACCAAACCACGTACATACAATGATGTGCTTCAGCTGAAAGAGGTTGCTTCATCTTATATGCAGGACGAGGACTTGAAACAAGCAAGAATTGAGGCACAGCCTTTCTTCGATTCATTGAACGCAACCCCAGTTTACGGCATCACTATGGTAAATCTGATGAATCGTTACCGCAACTTCTTGGCTCATGTGCAATCAAAAGGTATTCACAGCAAGAATGACCTTTTGGACTTTATCAAAGAGGAGGATCGGCTTTTCCGTTCAGTACTATCGCATCTCAGTGAAAGTGACAAACATAATATGCAGGACATCATTCAAGAAACCGACAGATGCTGTCTGCAAGTCTTCCGCTCAGCCAAGCAAAAGGAGTTGTCGCACCGTGATGCTTTAGTATACATGGCTATGCGTACAAACCGCCGTCTTATATTGAACTCAGCCCAGTGTGTTGGCGACACCAAAGCTGGCAAGGTAAAGAACGAGAGAATTGCCCAGGCTTATCTTTGGATGTTGGTGCAGCCTTACACTTCCATTGACAGTTTGAGCTTTGCCATATTGTCGGATAAGGACAAGAAACTCATTTACAAAGTTGCAGATGAAACACCTGCTACCATCGACAAACTGGGCAATATTCTACGAATGGACAAAGAACGCACGAAGGAACTTCCTGCACTCTTCATGAAAATAATCGTCACAACTTTCTAAAATTGATAATATGCTTAGACACTTCTACAATGAATTCATGGCTTTTGTCCCGTTGCAACTACCTCAGTTGCTTAATGTGGCGACAATGGAACAACCGCAGTTCTACAATGACTACGTGTTACTTACATTCCCATTGTCAACGCCGATCGATTTGGAGGAGGTGATGGATATACTGGAGGATGACATGGAGCTAATCATGTTGTATCATCATATTCCGTCACAACACACCAAGTTTGGACATGCCTCTTGTGCTTATTCCAATCCTTCTTTCGGACAGATGTTCAAAGTAAATGTGATGACTGACGATAATGAAAAGGTGAATGCCGTCAAGGTTACTATCTATGACTCACTTGAAAAAATGTGTGCGGATGTCAATCTTGATATGCGTTTACATTCCCAAAGCGGACTCTTTCGTTACAAAAGAAATGATAGTGAGGTACTGATGGACTTTTTATGAGAAGTGACATTTACCGCCGTATCGTCTTTCTGATTGACGAATACCGCACCTGGGTCAAGGTAGACAATGCCAATCATTACGAGGTCTGTTCCGTCAAACTGGACGAGCGTCAGTTTCCATGCGTATGCCGTACATTGGCTTTGCGCTCCATGTTCCGCTACCGACACTACCGCAAGGGAACCATTTGGCTAATCCCGGAAACGGAACTTGACCTTGCGTTGAACAGGCTCAAACTGCATGATATAAAATTTGCCAGACGCTTGAAACGTGGAGCTGAGAATATTGGCTACAATGATGTCAACGCCCTTATACAATACGCCACCTACGGCATCATCAATCTTGAACTCTCCGATTGTTGACACGACAATAATTAGAATATACAATTATGACTTGGATTTTACTTCAACTGATTTTTCCATTGCTGTTGTTACTTGTGCCTGTCACATTGTACAAACGCAGCAACCGTTTTATGACACGGTTTTACATGGCAATGCTCCGCAGTTCGGCAGCACGCAAACTGTACTTGCAGACATTGCTCATTGTACTGTTGTTGTTCCACTATATTTATGTCAGTGGACATTTCGGTGAATTTGGAGTATTGTTCTCCACCATTCTCTGTGGCATACTCTTCTCACATAAACGTGCGGAGCGCTGGCTGCACTTAATGAAAGCACATCGACAACTCTATTTCAGGATGGCGGTGCTATCAATGGCAATGGTAGCCATACCGCATCTGTATACAATGGCTGTAACTGTTGCGTTTCTTCTTTTGGCTGCTACATTTTATCCGTCTGCTTCCATCTTGTACGAATGGAACGACAAGGAAAAACAGGAGAAATGGAGAGCCGACTCTCGTGCACTTGCCGAACATTATTTTTAACTCATCACTCTATTGTGCCAGAAGATGTGGATAATGGCACTACTAATCAATCCATAGCATTATTCAATAATACAGACAAAACAACATGAAGCATTACAAAGAAAAACATACAACCGTATCGGTAGACATCGGCTTATTTCTATATCTTCAGGAAAAGGTATGTGAACGTAAAACAAAGACGGAAGCCTATTGTAATTTGTTGAAAAAGGCATCTGAGAATTTCGTATCTCCCATTTTGAAGAACCGCAATCAAGAGCTCAACATAAACCAATGTCATGTGACCATAACAGACCTGTCGGTGGAATGGCATTGGCATCGCTCTACTGTACGCTCGTTTCTGGAGACATTAGAGGAATATGGTCAGATTGAAATCATCAGGCTTCCCAAAAGTTTTCTCATTACAATGCCTGTCGGTATCAACGGCGATGCCGATACAACCGACACTGAAGACTTTGGACTTACAAATAAGCTGCAAACTGTTCTGTCGAATTGGGAATCGGACAATATGTCAACTTTGGAGGCTGGAGAGAACTGCATGAATCTTCTCAAAGAGGACATCAAGCATTTCACCGAAGTTTATCAGGCGCAACAGACAGATGCTATCGGCAATCTTCAGCAAGCTAAAGAAGCCCATTTTAAGATTGCAAAGCAGCAGTATCTGGAAAGTATGGCTATGGCAGCATACCGCAAAGTCATCCGTCGTTCAGCAAACAGTTCAACAGATGCAATGGTTCAGTTCTACGACAATGACCTTGACGGTGACTCTTCTGCTCTTTTAGAGGCATCGCAAGTACTTGCTGAGCTGCTGATATACGGTATGTCTTCGTCGTTGACGAATGAAACACCGCAAACCAAGGCGCAGTTCCATAACCTGCTTGACGCATATCGTTCTCTTTTAGCCCAGTCCATTGGACATACAGAGCATTTATAATTTGCATAACCCGTAATAGTGCGTTACCGTCTTGCTGTTATACCATTCCAACACTCTTATACCACACCGGGCTTGCCCTGTGTCCAAATAGAGGGAAGTAGAGGTAGCCTAATACCCCATGCATCTGTCGATGATGGGAGGGGTGTCCTCTTAACGGCAAGCCGGGACAAAATACATGTACAAACAAAAATATAAAAGATATGGCGAATAATGCGAAACAGGTTATGGACATCCGTGTTTCCAAGGGCATAACAGTGGCACAGAGCAATGAGCATCTGCGCAACTGGACGGAGAAGGGGTGGAACCATGCAACGCAGACGGGTAATTACGACCCGACTCGTGAACATCTTAATTTTGAAATTGTCAAGGGTGGCTTGGTAGCTCCAATCAACAAGGCGAAGAGCATTCCAGAACGTATGGCTGAGAACTTACGTGAAAGAGGCATCAAAGATCCGAATGATGGACTTTTGGAGCCCAAATACCGAACTGTCGTGAATTGCATTTTCGGTGGTTCAAGAGAACGTATGCACGAACTTGCGTATGGTACGCAAAAGGTAAACTTCGAGCATGGAGCAGACAATAGTCACATTCAACGATGTGAGGACATAGAGAAATGGGCAAAGGATGTTTATTCCTTTGTCTGCGAAAAATATGGAGAAGAGAATATCGCTGCATTTATTGTACACTGCGATGAACTGAACCCTCATATACATTGCACTCTTTTGCCGATTAAGGATGGACGTTTTGCGTTCAAGAAGCTCTTTGCAGGAAAGGACAAATATGAATACAGTGCCAAGATGAAGCAACTGCATAGCGACTTTGCAGAGGTTAACGCAAAGTGGGGAATGTCCAGAGGAACTTCTGTTGCAGAAACTGGTGCTCGCCATAGAAGTACGGAGGAATACCGTCGGCATCTGTCTGAGCAATGTACAACTATAGAGCAGCAGATAGTGCAACACAAGAAAGCTCTTTCAGACCTCAATAAGGAGATTGACATTGCACGGCGAAGAGTTAAAGGACTCTCTTCTATGGTGGAAAATCTACTTAGGGAGAAGGCTGAAAAGGAGGCACAGCTTGCTAACTTGCAGCAACAGATTCTTGAAGGAAAAGCAAATCCTGAAGCATTGAAGGAAGCAGTTGCTAAACTTGAAGACGAATTGACCATTGTACAAAACAAATTGGCAGACAAGCAAGAGAAACTGCTGATGGCTCACCAACAGCTTGAGGAACTGAAAAGTGATATGACCGACATTCAGCAACGTACAGACGATTTGAAATCGGAGGCACAGGAATATGCCCGTGATGTTCATTCCAAAGTGGACAGTCTATTGAAAGATGCATTGCTTGAAAATCTGGTAAACGAACAACAGCACAGATTGGCAATGCTCAACGAGGTCGATCTGAAAATGTTTGATGGTTCTCTTCTTCAAGACCTTGCAGAGCGAGGAACGGAAATCATGCATTGCGCTACACTTTTGTTCCTCGGCATGGTTGACAATGCCACAACTTTTGCCGAAGGAAATGGTGGTGGCGGTAGTGGTAATGATATGAAATGGGGACGTGATGATGACGAGGATAACCGGGCTTGGGCAAGGCGTTGCATGATGATGGCATGCAAAATGATGCGTCCATCAATCGGCAAGAAGCCTAAACGCTAATCGGCATGGTTTCCATTTCACTCCTTTTCTAATGACAAAATCAAATAAGAACATGAGAAAGAAATTTATACTTATGCTTGCAGTGGCGTGTACACTGCAGATGAAAGCAGGTGTGCTATCCACTTGCATGGATTCCACCAAAATAGAAACGAAGTATTGTACGAAGAGCTTGCCTTTTGGAAGTCCGTCAAATGAAGATGCCGTTGCTATTGGTTCTTTATGGTCAGACAATTGGTTTGTTGGTGTTTCTGGAGGAACTAATGCTTTCATCGGCAAACCATTAGGTTGTGAGGATTTGTTCGGACGTATCAAGCCGACATTCGGATTGACATTCGGCAAATGGATTACGCCAGCTGTCGGTGGTCGCTTATATTACCAAGGTGTGCAGTTCAAAGACTGTAATCTTGCCGTTCAAGACTATCAGCATCTTCACGCTGATTTTATGTGGAATGTGCTTGGAAACAGATACGGCAAACAGGATTATGTCCGTTTGGGTATCGTTCCGTTTGTTGGTGTCGGTTTGCTCCACAATAAGAGTAATGGCCAAAAGCCTTTTGCACTCTCTTACGGCATTCAAGGTCAGTATCGTCTAACGAAACGACTATCAGCTACTTTGGAGATTGGCAATACGACCACCTTTCAGGAGTTTGACGGCTATGGAAAAGTCGGTAGATTTGGTGATCATCTGATGTCTTTGACAGCAGGATTGTCCTTCAATATTGGTAAAGTTGGATGGAAGCGTATCGGCAAATCTGCTCACACGGATGTCGAATATACCTATTCTAATCATTGCCCAACTGCCAATAGTAATGTTGGTGACCACTACACTCGCAATGACTACAGCGGTTTGAATTCTCTTCGTGCAAGATTGAACAACAAGCGTTGGGATGGCAACACGCCTGTCCAAAATGATAGCACTTCCTTGTTCGATCGGAATGAACACGGAACCTCTGACTATTTTTCTGAAATGCAAAATGGCAATGTTTGTATTGGGACACCCGTTTACTTCTTTTTTGAGCTTGGCACAACGCAGCTTGTCACTCCGTTGCAGTTACTGAACTTGGACGAGATTGCACACGTCGCCAACGAACATTGCTTAAGAGTAAAGGTAGTCGGGGCAGCTGATAGTGCTACTGGTTCGGCAGAAATAAACAAGAATCTTGGAACTTTCAGGGCAAAATTCATTGCCAAGGAATTGAATAAGAGAGGGGTGGCATCTGATTGTATCACTCTTATAAACGAAGGTGGAATATCCGATTATACTCCCAACGAGGCAAATAGGCAGACGAAAGTGATGCTCTATCATAGATAGGCTTTTATAAATTCATACGACAAAACAATCAATTGCAAGAACAGCCGGCTCGTGATGAGTCGGCTGTTACTATATAGGGGCGTTCCATTTTATATTTTACTTCGCATAAACCGTTCTGCCATCTCTTTTCTTCTTTGCAGCATTTCGTCAAATTCATTGCCAAGTGTATTCAAAATGTCTTCCGCAAGAATGTGCATTTGAGTAGAATAGACATCAGGAAGTCCATTACACTCCTTATAATTGGCTTTACTGTTCGCAATGGCAATACGAATATCTGCAAATGCGTTAATTGGATTGATGCCTCCTGGCACCAAGGCATCCAACTTTTTCTTTAGCCATTGACTTCTTTCACTCAGAGGCTTCTTCAAGCCTTCATCCAAATATCCTTCCGGTGTATCGAAATGATGGTAAAACAGCCATATTTCTATTGAAGGATTGCTTACTATCCATGTTGCCTGTCGTATCTCATCACCCTTATCAAACATAGCTCGTATATCAGCCTCAAACTCATCCATGTCTTGAACAAGGTACAATGTATCGTTAGCATCGATACCGAAACTGTCTGTTTCTGTTACGAACCTTTTGTTGAAAAGGTATTCCTTTGCAAGCTCGAATATTTGGCTTGGTACAAGACCTTGCCCTTTCTTGGAAACAAAGGCAATTTTCAATCTTCTGATATGGCGGTCTTTCATCAGCATTTTGAAATAATCCTTCTCTCGCTTGTCGCCACCCGAAATGATGAAGACGATTTTAGTCTCAATGGTCGCCTCACCTTTTGAGTAGTCTGAAGGCATTTTGCCGACGGACAATGAATTGTCTTTTTCTAAAACAGCTACTTTTTCCGTTTTATTGGAATGCGCCTCCATATCCTTGACAGCAACAGTCTTGGAATATCGCAATTTGTTTAAATCCATATCTCATGCGATTATAATGTTCCAATAAACGGTATGGCTCCAAACCTTCCGTCAAGATAGCCGTTCTCTATGGATATTGTCTTATGTATCTTGAAATCATTGAGTGAATACATTTTGGTACATCCTTCCACTTTTTCTACGAACCACACTTCATCGGGTCTCAGAAGCTCTTGCTGATTGAGCAAAGCCGTTTCATGGGTTGTATAAATCAACTGCCCATTAGACTTCGACTCTCCGAAGAATTTTACCAGATTTTTTATAAGCATCGGGTGAATACCATTGTCTATCTCGTCAATCAATACCGTTTTTTCATTATTGATTGCAAAATAAATGGCAGGAATCAGCGTCAGCAGTCGCAATGTTCCAGTCGATTGTGACATTACATCCATATCACAAACGGATCCGTTTCTGCCTATCTGTTGGAATACAAATTCCCGAACAAGGCGTTTACCATCTTCTTCCGTTACTGTAAGCATAGGTACGTCATCTATCATTTTTGACAGAGACAAGCCTTTGTTGGTCATTATATCAGCGACCTTTCCTTCTTCCTGACTGACATTCTTCAGCCACTGGTCAAAGCTTTCATCCTTTATATAAAGGCTCTGTATGCCTAATCCGACTTTCGTGAATATTTCTCCGACAAAATTCATCATGTCGGCATTATCCTTGAAATGCTCTATCAGCCAAGGTATGTCTCTACTGATTTCTACCACTTCAAGTTTTTCCAAAAACCATAGGAAAGCATTCCGCATATGCTCGTCCTCTGTCAGATGCAGTACACCATTTATAGCAAGTACAGATCCAAACGGATTATCGGCAATTTGTCTTTCAAGAATTTTCTTGATGCTTTCTACTACTCTGGCTTTCTTGAAGGTAACGCTTTCTCTGTCTCTCTGAAAAACGACATGGTTGCTCTTGCCTAATCCGGAAAGCAACAGACTCTCTGACTTTACGCCATCTATATCTATTTCTATGCAATAGATGTAGGCTTGCGAATTGTTTTCAAATTCAACGACCATCGTGATAGGCTTGTTCTCATCTTCCACGGGCAATTTGAATCTGTTGCCAAGATACCAATTGCGCATTTTCTGTGCGTCCTTACCTGTACTCATCGTAGTCGTAAATTCTTTGATGAACTGAATACCTTTTATAAGATTGGACTTTCCTGCGCCATTGGCACCGTATATAGCCGTACTTTTCAGCACAGGTGTAGCACCCTCACCATATACATGATTAGGGAATGTTTCCCTTTTAGGATTGGGAAACAAATCAAATGCCGTTTCTTCTGCAAACGACTTGTAGTTGTCTATTATAACCCTGTATAACATAACTTTCCATTTTTGTTTTGTACAAAATTACTATATTTCTATGAGAATATGCTATGTTTGACGTGAAAAGTTCACGTCAAACCATAAAATTCTACCTTTTTATGCCTGTTTTATGAACTTTTATCTATATTGGCCTTGCATGTCGCTCTGTTTTTCTTTGCAAATTTACTGCGTCCAGTCAAGCGTCAAGTATCGCTGTGCTAATGTGCGGTTGATTTAACGACAACCTTCCCAAATCGAAGATATTGGGTATTCCATTAAATCTTTCGCCATTTACTTGCCTTTTTTCCTTTGTTCACGCCGTTCTGTATTGCACGAAAAATCTATCCCGACAAGCAAAGCTGATAATGGCTTTAAAATAAGGGAAGAAAAAGAAACTGATGTTTAATGCAATAAAAAGATTGATACAATGAAAGCGACTGAACATTTCAGACAGACAATCAAGGCGTATTTGGATGAAAGAGCCCAAAACGATGAACTTTTTGCCGTGTCGTATGCCAAAGAGAACAAGAACATGGATGACTGTGTGACATTTATCCTAAACCAGGTAAAAAGAAGCAAATGCATGGGACTTACCGACGAGGAGGTGTATTCTCTTGCCGTACATTTCTTTGATGAAGATGACATCGAAATCGGCAACTCTATTGCCTGCAATGTGATTGTAAACCATACCGTTGAACTCACAGAAGAAGAAAAGGCAAAAGCAAGGCAAGAGGCGTTGAAAGAATATCAAGCCGAGCAACTGCGAAAGATGCAGAAGCGTACTAACAAGCCGAAGACACCCAAAGCGCAACCCGAAATAACAACTCCCTCACTCTTTGACTTTTAAGCGTATGAAACCGAAAACAAAATTAGAATACAAGGTCGTGGCTGCCAATGGGCAGTTACAGTCTATCGGACAGGAACCTGTGGATTGGGCTTTCAAACATTGCGTAGAACACATGGCTTTCCGTACTCCAAGCGGAATGACTACTTGTATGGACTGCGGTCACCAATGGCGGAACGATACTAATAATAAAAAATGCCGTTGCCCTCATTGTCATACAACATTGGAAATCAAGGACACACTCAGAAGAAATTACAAAGAAAAGATATATTTCTCTGTGATTGACATACAAGATGACTTGCAGTTGCAACGTGTCTTTCGCTTTAATGTGACATTCTACAAGAAAAAGAAGCCTACGCAATCACTTATGGAAGTGGCAAGAGTATGGATTGATGAAAACGGCAATACAGAAGTGACAGGTCTAAGGCGCACAATAGGATGCTATATGGACAGTTTCGCTTGGAACAGCGAACTTGAACTACGGCAAAACAAGGAAACGTATTTTTATATCGCTGATTGCTATACCTACCCCAAGTGCAAGGTTATTCCAAAGTTAATCCGTAACGGACTAAAAAAATCATTTTTTGACATTGCCCCTCAAAGACTGATGTCTGCCTTGCTGTCGGATAGCAGAATTGAGACCTTGTTGAAAGTGAATGATATAACAGCATTGCGTCATTTCGTTATGCATAAGGATGATTTGAATTTCTGTTGGGCTTCATACAAAATCGTATTACGCAATGGCTATCATATAACAGATATTCAAATGTGGGTGGACTATATCCGTATGTTGGCGAGAAACGGAAATGACATTCATAACGCACATTATGTATGTCCCACAAATCTTAAAAAGGAGCATGACAAGGTACGTGCAAGGCTTAATGCAATCAAAGAGCGAGAAGAAAGAGAACGTCAACGAATAGTAGCAATGGCTGACGAGGCGGCATTTGAGGAAATGAAGCGCAAATTCTTTGGCTTGTCCTTCACTGACGGTATTATTGTCGTAAGTGTTTTGGATAGCGTGGATGCCTATTACCAAGAGGGAAATGCCTTACACCATTGCGTAGGACAATGCAAATACTACAAGAAGCCCAACTCACTTGTCTTGTCCGCCAGAATTGACGGAGAACGCATCGAGACAGTGGAATTGAGCCTTGAAACATTCAAAGTGTTACAGTCTCGTGGCATTTGCAATGGCAATTCTCCTTATCACGATGCCATTATCAATCTCGTACAGAAGAATGTCGGACTGGTCATGGAGAGAATGACTGCATAATAAATTCGTGTTGCAAGCTGACCTCATTATGGTTGGCTTGCAATACCAAATTAAAACCAATAGCAATGACAACAGAACAGTACATAAACCGTTTATGCCGTAATATCAAGGCAGAACGCTTTGCTTGGGATAAATATCTTACTCCGCAGAACTATTTCGGGAAGGAATTGTGTGTGACACCCTTACACGCCTCCTATGGGCAAATCGGCTACACGATACATTTTCCATATTCACGAGAACCGATGCCCGAATTGGAATACGATTGGGAATTGGACGATTTGACCATTGACGAAATAGATTGGAAAGAATGGCTGTCACAACCCGAATAATCGCAAAATCCAAGATGCAGTACGAACTAATCTGCATCTTGGATTTCATCTTATACTTTATCCTGGAAATGTGTCTGCTTTCTTCTTGCGACCACGTTTCTTGGGCATTTCAACATCTTTGATGGAAAGTTCCTCGGAGGCATCTACCCCTTGTAGTTCCAAAGCGGATTTCTCAATGGCTACATCGCCATAAGTCTCATAGGTTCCTTTTTCCTCTATCGAGCCTAACACGTTTTCCTGTTCTACTTTTGCGATATTCGCATCCGATGAAGTCTCTTTTGTAGCGGGTGTTTTCTTGGCACTCAGACATTCGATGCTGTTTGCTTCTACTTCCAACATGTACTGTTTGTTGCCATTCTTGTCCACATAGCTGTGATTGACCACTCTGCCTTCAACAGCAACAGCCGCTCCTTTGTAGAGTCGATTCTTTGCAACATATGCCAATCTGTTCCATACCACGACATTTACCCATGTCGTGTATTTACCTTTGTCGCCATTTGCATCATAGTCGCAATCCTTTACCGCTACACGTAGACGTGACACTGTGGGGACTTTGTCTACATAGTGAAAATCAGGATCTTTGCCCAATCTTCCCACAAGATTTACTTTGTTAACTCCCATGTCTGTTTTACTTGCTTTGTTCTTGAATATTCCTTTTGGCTGTACTCAGTTTTTCAATGTCGTCAGCCACAATCTGGGTAACATTGTGCGTTACGCCTTCTTTGTCCTCATAGGAGTTTGATGACAAATGTCCTTTCACGTATACCTTGTCACCTGTATGATAATACTGTTGGGCTACTGATGCGAGATTGTTCCACAGTATGACTTCAAGCCATTCTGTTTCTTCTACATTGTCTTTTTTATGGTTGACTCCGAGTGATATACGGGCAACTATTGTTTCTTTTGTTGTTCGAACGACAGGCTCTGCACCAAGCCGTCCGATAATCGTCAAGTTGTTCATGTCTCAAATTTTTGATTGCTGTCCTTCTTTGCTTGTTCCATTATCTTATCGCGATTCGGGATGCGAGCTGTTCTACCTAAACATACTACTCCTACAACACGAACGCCATAAGCTTGCAGTTCTGCTATATGCGTCCTAATTGAGTCACCTGTAGTACAGACATCGTCTATCAGTACACAATTGCGTTTGCCCACCACATTGGCGTCCACCACTATGTTGGAGGTTACTGATATTTTCGACCTATCCATACTTTTATGCTTACTCTTTCTATGCGCTATATATGTCATGCTGTACATTTCTGGTGTCAGCTCACGGTAGCGACCGAGTTGCTTCGCCAGAGAGCAGAAACGCAAATAATAGTTCCGCTCATTACTGCATGGCATAAACAGGATTGTCAGGTTCCCACTCAATCCGAGCTTGGCTATGGCTGTCAGATAATATTCCGAAGCGTCTCTTTTACCTTCCTTGAACTCATTGACAAGCCAAGACAAATCCCTTTGGTCTTCTGTCCCAAAATTCCTAATTCTCATAGGCAGATAATAGTCATAGAATACGAATGGAATTGTTTCACCAAGCCCATTTTCAAACGCATTGGGTGTCAGTGGTTGTACATTGAAAGACTATATTTCTTATTTGTTACCTACTTGATTATCAGCAGGTACAGGAAAGCTCAAACGTAAGCATCATTTTATTGGGTGACAAGAAAGAACCAACAAAATGAAAA
>OIWT01000386.1_pt1 | contig 63002 bp, 51 predicted proteins | sample 1587701 | NCBI WGS metagenome assembly OIWT01 (sample SAMEA3888904, study PRJEB22519) | human gut metagenome | biome: human gut; feature: human-associated habitat; material: faeces | place: Denmark | collected 2009
TTTCATTTTGCGTGAAATACGTCATGATTATGGCAATAATTAAGGTGTGCAATGTGAATTTGGGTCATAATAAAGGTGCTGTCTTACATTTTGCTCGCAAAAAATTTCTCATGACCGATTTGGGTTGAATGATTCAGCAAGTGCATTTGAGGAACGGTTGTTGTAGAAGTTGAGTATCTCATCATAATGCTCATAGAAGGTGGCTGCGATGACATTAAAGGAGCGGAATCCCGCTTCTTCGACTTTGTTGTACCAGCGTGCCATGGACAGGCGTGCGGCATCCTTGATTGTGTTTTTGGCAAAGATCATCCGCAGTGAATGGCACAGTCCGTATGCCGTTTTGATGTCCGGGTATTCTTCAAACAGTATCGCAGCCCTTTGCTTTTGCCTGTCGGTCCATTTGTCGGCAGACTTGAACAGGAGATAACGCGAGCGTATAAGCAGTTCCTTGCGGGTGTCTCCATTGGGATAGCGGTACGGGATATACTCCTTACCGTTTTGTCTGGCTTCCTCCATCTCATCATTAGCCTGCTGCATGGCATCCCAACGGTGTTTGATGCGCAGCTCCTGTACGGCATCACAAGCCAGTTTCTGGATATGGAAGCGGTCGATGACCCGGCTGGCTTTAGGGAATGCCGTACGCACGATCTTGCGCATGGAGTCCGACAAGTCAAGCGTGACCTCCTCGACAGCATTGCGATGCTCCTCGTCAATCCGTTGCAGGACAGCGATTACGTCCTCCGCTTTTGTACCTGCAACGACGGCAACCAAGGATTGCTCCCGCGTGCGGACCTCACGGTTGGTTACAAACGTGTACAGCTCACCATTGGATAGCGAGGATTCGTCGATAGCCAGACAAGGGCCGATATTCTCCGGGAACAGCAGCCATTTATCTGCATGTTCCAACTGCTCCCACTGCCGGAAACCGCTCAGCACTTCCTTGTATTGCTTCTCAAACGTATGCCCGTCGATGTGATAGAACTCCTCAAGCGTATGGCAGGTCACGGGGGACGTCTCCATACGTTTCTTTTAAAAAAGCTCCAAATTCCTTGGAGTAACGAGTCCCTTTGGCTACAATGTCAAGGTCTATCGGGATGCTGAAACTCTTGCCCGTGCGCGTGTCTGTCCACCGCCTGCGACGGATCTTCAGAATCACTTTGTGGTCACGTATCGGGAAATCCGTCACGCTTACCGCTTCCATAAAACCTTTGGATTCAAAGTGTACGTCCTTGCTTAGCTCCGGATGCATCTTCTCGTCCAGACTGATGTGGATTTCCGTAGAAGTCTGCGATATACCGACTATGGAGAAGTAATCCAATATCTGTGTGGGCAGTACAATACTGGCCAACATGCTCAAATAATCGTTTTCCATGCTGTAAAGTAAAGAACTATTCGATTAGATTATAAATTTATCCCCACTAAATTTCTGCTGAGCCGTTAAATCTACACAGTCGGTTTACATAATCTAAAAATAAGGAAGGGTGTATTTCCGACTCCCCTAATTTGTGTTCTGAAGGCTTTAAGAATGGCCCGTAGAGAGCTTGGACGAATTAAAATAAGTAGTAGGTGTGTACGTCTATCTTTTGTGCGTAGTTTATATCAGAGAAGCAACAGAAATATCCATTAATAGAAGAAAAATAAGGCTGCCTCAAAATGCTATTTGAAGCAGCCCCTTAAGACTTGTCCTTGTGGAGTTGGAGGGAGTCGAACCCTCGTCCAAACGAGGAAACCATATGCTTTCTACATGCTTATCTCTGCCTTCGGTTTTCGTGCGTAAGCAAGACCAGAGCCACCCACTTGCGCCTTAGCCTTTAAAGTTTCATCAAAGCTCCAAGGCTGAACTTTGACTATCTCCGATATGACTGCACCACTGAGCCGGAATGCTTCGGAGCAACAGCTTCCGAGTGATGTCTCGTTTCCGCACCTTGTGCAGAAATAAAGTTAATCTACTATGCTTCGATTAAGCAGCGAGAGCGTAGTTGTTTTCGCCAGATAATTGTTCGGTAACTGTGATTATAGTGCTAATCACCGACGCACTGCATGCTTACATACCATTTCTGCCCGCTGTCAAATCCAAACAACCCCAGAAAATAATATAGCCCTCTTCCACTGAAGAGGGCTACAAATATAGACAACTCTGAGCAATACTCAAAATGTTTCTACAAATTTATTTTGCGAAGCTGACGGCGCGTGTCTCGCGGATGACCGTGATTTTCACTTGACCCGGGTAGGTCATTTCATCTTGAATCTTCTTGGCTATTTCCGAGGAGAGCAGTTCGGTCTGTTTGTCGTCGATCTTGTCTGCACCGACGATGACACGCAACTCGCGTCCTGCCTGGATGGCATAGGTCTTGGTGACGCCCGGGTAGGACAGGGCCAGTTGTTCCAGGTCATTCAGGCGCTTGATATAGGCTTCTACGATTTCGCGGCGTGCGCCGGGGCGTGCTCCTGAGATGGCATCACACACTTGCACGATGGGAGCGATGAGGGTCTCCATTTCCACTTCGTCATGGTGTGCGCCGATGGCGTTGCAGATGTCAGCCTTCTCTTTGTACTTTTCGGCCAATTTCTGTCCTAAGAGTGCGTGAGGCAGTTCCGGCTCGTCGTCGGGCACTTTACCGATGTCGTGGAGCAGACCTGCACGTTTGGCTTTTTTAGGATTCAGGCCTAATTCAGAAGCCATGATGGCACACAGATTGGCTGTCTCGCGTGCATGCTGCAACAGGTTCTGCCCGTAGCTGGAACGGTATTTCATCTTTCCTATGAGGCGGATGAGTTCGGGGTGGAGGCCATGGATGCCGAGGTCGATGGTCGTGCGTTTGCCGGTTTCGATGATTTCATCCTCGACTTGCTTGCGCACTTTGGCCACGACTTCCTCGATACGGGCCGGATGGATACGTCCGTCAGTGACCAGCTGGTGCAGGGCCAGGCGGGCGATTTCGCGCCGGACGGGGTCGAAGGCTGAGAGCACGATGGCTTCAGGCGTGTCGTCGACAACGATTTCCACGCCGGTTGCTGCCTCCAAGGCTCGAATGTTTCTTCCTTCACGTCCGATGATGCGTCCTTTCACTTCGTCAGAGTCGATGTGGAAGACAGTTACGGAGTTTTCGATGGCCGTTTCTGTGGCCACGCGTTGGATGGTCTGGATGACGATGCGCTTGGCTTCCTTGTTGGCCGTCATTTTAGCGTCGTCCATGATGTCATTGATGTAGGATTGTGCCTGGGTTTTAGCCTCCTCTTTCAGTGATTCGATAAGGCGTTCCTTCGCTTCGTCTGCCGACAGTCCGCTGATGGTTTCCAGTTTCTCGCGTTCTTGCGCTTGCAGGTTGTCCAGTTCCTCTTTCTTCTTGTCGATGATTACCAGTTGGTTTTCCAGGTTTGCCTTGATGGCATCGGCTTCGTTGCGCTTGCGCTGCACCTCTTCTTGGCGTTGGTTCAGCATAAGTTCGCGCTGTTTCAACTTGTTTTCGACTTGTTGGATGCGTTGGTTGCGTTGTGCGACCTCTTTTTCCAGATCAGCTTTCTTGTTCAAGAACTTTTCTTTCACTTCAAGAAGTTTGTTCTTCTTGATTACTTCCGCTTCTGTTTGGGCTTCTTTCAGGATGCTGTTGTATTTCGATTTCATGACGTATCTGAAAATCGTATAACCAACCACCAGTCCTATAACAAGCGCTACAAGTGATGTTACTGTTACTATAGTTAAACTCATTTTACTAAGAATTTATAATAAAAAATGCGCATTACTCTCACTGGAGAACTCTTCTCTCCAGTGATGAAGCAATGCGCGAATATCTTAATCTCAAAAAAATGTAACCCTTACATCGGCTGGTTGTCGTGCTCATCGCGTAAACGCTCTTCGAGTTCGCGGGTGAGTTCGTCAAGCTTCTTTTGGTAGGGTTGCGTATCGTTTTCCCAGTGTCTGGTCACGAGCTCGAAAGCAAATTCAAACGCCACCATGACGATGTAGTCTTCCCGTTTGCCTCCTGCGACTCTTTCACGATACATATTTACTTTCTCGTTGATCATTGTTGCCGCCTTACGATAGAGTTCCTCGTCTTTGCGGTTGATGGTCATCGGATAGATGCCATCGGCAATGGTTAAACGAATTCTCATTTTTTCGCTATCGTTCATCTGAATACATCCTCCTTATCCGTTTAATAAAGCGATGCATTTATCGATTTCACGCACCAGTCTTGCAAGCCGTTGTTTCGTATCGCGCGATTCATTGTCGTTGATACTGATAATCCTGGCTGCTTTCAAATTGGCATACTCGGTTTCTGTTTGCTGACAACGTGCTTCCAAGGCCTTGATTTCTCCTTCTTTCTGAAGGAGTTCTTGGCGAAGCGTTTCGTTTTGCTGCTTCAACACGTCATACTGGTAAAGGAAATGACGAAAACGAGCTTCGAAAATGTTGAGTTGTCTTTCTTCTTCTTCCGTCATGAGTTTGCCAATTTGTCATACAAATATAGCCTTTCTTTGTGAATAACAAAAGATTTTTCACACATTTGTGAAAAAACAGGCTTGTTCAGTCTTTGTCCTTGGGCTTGGGTTCTTTTTTGGCCAGCAAGATGATGTTGAAGGCATACTCGCTCATCCATTGGGCGGAGTAGCCCAGCGTATGTTGGTATTTGCGAATGTTGTTACTGGTTTTCCGCATGGCGTCGTCTTTCCATTCATAACGGGTCAGGAGGTCGTTGACGGCTTTGGAGGTCAGTTGGTATAGGGTTTTTTTGAAAATGCTGGGCACGCGGAATTTCCATTTCATCAGGTTGCCGAGACACATCATGAGGTCTTGGCTGAATCCTTGGAACATGAACAAATAGTTTTTCACCTCATTGAGGTTGCGGCAATTTTTTTTGATAGACAGGTCGATTTCCTTGAAGAAGTCGTCGCTCAGGCCGTAGATTTCTTTTAGCATCTTTCTGCTGCGGCTCTTTTCGGCAACGCCCAGTTTGTTGTTTTGCGTAGGCACTTTCAGGGTACGTTTGAACACGGCCACGTCAGGGAGGAAAGCCAGGTTGGTGATGCCCAGGTTGCAAGCCATGACAGATTCATAATATACGCGTATCAGTGTCATGAAGTCTTCCATGCCTCCTACTTTCTCGGTCGTTTCGGTGTTTTTCTTTTTAAATATATCGAATAATCCCATGTCGGTATATGATGTATAAAATAAGTGAATAAAATTGGTCCTGCAAATTTAAGTGTTTCTGTCTAAAAAGCCAATTCCGTGACTTTTTCTTTCGCCGGGATTGAACTTTTTGAAGTCTGGAGGGGTCTTGAAAACAGAGTAAGTTGATTTTAAAATATGTTTTTTTATGAGAACTTTGATTGTAATGCTTGCTGCGATGTTTTGCTTTGGACTCCAGGCAGAGGCGCAGCGCCCGGAACGCGGCAAGAGACTGACGCCGGAAGAGATGGCCGAGCAACGCACGGCCTTGATGGTGCAAAAGTATGGGTTGAACCAGACGCAGACTGACTCCCTGTTTGCCCTGAACATGAGGCAGATGGAACAAATGAAGGACATGCGTCCGGAACGTATCCCGCGGGATTCCCTTCAGGCTATGGACAAGGACGCACGAAAGGCTTATCGGAAAGCGATGAAGGAGAAGGAAGCCGGAATGCGGGAGCGCATGAAGAAGAATGCGGAGGAGTATGAGCAGGCTCTTCGCCAGATATTGACAGAGGAGCAGTTTGCGAAGTACCAGGAAGACCAGAAGAACCGGATGGAACGCCGTGAAAGGCCGCGGCGGGGCACTCCCGAGCGGCGCAGGCCATTCTCCGATGATTTTGAGGAAGAAGACTTCTGACAAGGTGGCCCTTAACTCCGTCCACGGGCCGAAAGGAGGGTAAGGAAATGCCGAAAGGAAGGCTGGGAGGGACGGAAAGGAGGGTTGGGATTGATTATCCCCAATCAGTCATTAGCACGTTTGTTCAAACTCTTTGGCCGCTTTGGGATTATCGGACGCGGATGTCGCGGAGGACACGGATTTTGAATTGTTTATCAGTGTCTCCTGCGGCGTCCGCGTCTGTATATTATGGGCATCCGTCACCGATGGATTGGCAATCTGCAAGGACTGAATCCGATTTTTGACTCTTGTGAACGAATGCAAGCGGTCCGCTTGGCGTTTGTGCGGGAGGCGTGCCGCGAACAAAGGCGTTAATCCAAGTCGACCACCGTGATGCCTGCTCCGCCGAACTGCACGTGTTCGTCCTGGAAATGGCGCACGCCGGGGACGGTCTTCAGGTAGTCGCGGATGAGGGTGCGCAGGATGCCTGTGCCTGTGCCGTGCAGAATGCGCACACGGCTGATGCCCAGAAGGATGGCGTCATCGATGAAGTAGGTCACGGCTTGGATGGCTTCGTCGCCACGCATGCCTCGCACGTCGATGTCTTGTTTGAATTGGAGTTTCTTTTCATACACCTGGTCCTGGGTGCTGGCGCTGACGAATGAAGATGCCTGTGAAGTGGCATTGCTGCGGGGGGCTTCGGCGCGTTCGAGCCGGTCGAGCTTCACGGTCGTCTTGATGGTGCCGAAGACCACGGTGGCATTCTTTCCGCTCACTTCGGTCAGTTCGCCCACCGATGTCTGTCCCTTGATGCGCACTGTGTCGCCGGGCTGCAGAGGGCGTTCGGCTTTGGGCTTCGCTTCTGCCGGTGCATCCTTGGCGCGTTTCTTGCGCTCTTCCTTGCGTCGTTGCTTCTCGAGCAGTTGTTCCATTTTGCGGGCTATCTTTTCCTCGGCCTGTTGTTTCTCAAACTCTTTGACCGATTCTTTGAATTCGTTCAGTTCCTGGCGTGCCGTGTGCGTCTTTTCTTTCTCGGCTTGTGCCTCCTTGATGGTGCGGATGGTCTTTTCGATGCGCGCGTTTGATTCGTCAAGCAGGTGCTGGGCGTCTTCCTTCGCTTTGCTGATGATGGCTTTACGACTGTCGTCCAGTTCCTTCAGCTTGGCCTCGTAGCGTTCGATGGTCTCCTCCATCTGCTTTTCGCGGCGGCGGATGTTCTGTCGCTTGGTCTCCCAATAGCGTTTGTCGCGCACGATGTCTTGCAGGTATTTGTCCGCGTTGATGTATTCACGTCCCACGATGTCCGAGGCGTCGGCAATCACATCTTCCGGGATGCCTATCTTGCGGGCTATCTCCACGGCAAACGAGCTGCCCGGGTTGCCTATTTGAAGTTGGAAGAGCGCCTGCATGTGGTGGCGGTCGTAGAGCATGGCTCCGTTGACCACGCCCTCGTGATTGTCGGCGAAGTGTTTCAGGTTCTGGTAGTGGGTGGTGATGACGCCGAACGCTCCCTTGTCGTTGAAACGTTTCAGTACGGCTTCGGCCATTGCGCCTCCGATTTGTGGTTCCGTCCCGCTGCCGAACTCGTCGATGAGGATAAGGCTGCGTCCGTCACAGTGCTTCATCGTCATTTTCATGTTGAGCAGGTGGGAGGAGTAGGTACTCAGGTCGTTTTCGATGCTCTGTTCGTCGCCGATGTCGATGAAGATGCTTCCGAAGATGCCGGCCCGGCTGCGTTCGTGCAACGGGATGGGCATGCCGCATTGGAGCATGTATTGCAGTAGGCCGACTGTCTTCAGGCAGACCGACTTGCCGCCGGCGTTCGGGCCGGAGATGATGAGGATGCGTTGCGTGGCATTCAGCTCGATGTCGAGCGGGACGACTTTCTTTCCGTGCTTGGCCAGCGACAGTTGCAGCAGCGGGTGGATGGCCGAGGCCCAGTCGATGACCTGCGTGTCTTCCAACACGGGTTTGATGGCGTTGGTCTGTATGGCCAGGCGCGCTTTGGCACGGATGAAGTCTATCTCGGCCAGAAACTCGTATGACTGCAATATTTCGGGGATAGCCGGGCGCACGGTGGCGGAAAACTCTGTCAGGATGCGGATAATCTCGCGCCGCTCTTCGCCTTCAAGCTCGCGGATGCGGTTGTTGGCTTCCACCACTTCGGCCGGCTCGATGAACACGGTCTTGCCTGTGGCCGATTCGTCGTGCACGATGCCGCGTATCTTGCGCTTCATGCCCGGCGCCACGGGGATGACAAGCCGGCCGTCGCGCATGGCGGGTGTTACGTCTTTGTCCACATAGCCTTCGGCCTGCGCTGAGCGCAGGATGGCGTTCAGGCTGCGCGAAATGCCGCTTGTGGTCGAAGCTATCTCGCGACGGATGCGTAGCAGTTCGGCTGAGGCCGTATCCTTGATTTTCCCATATTTGTCGAGGATGCGTTCGATGGCAGCGATGAGTTGCGGGAAGACGACGACGTCGCCTGCCAATGCCTGGAGAGCCGGATAGGGATAATCGCCCGACTCTTCCTCTTCCCAATGCAGGAAGCGCACGATGCTGTGGATGGTCTCCAGCGAACGGCGCAGGTCGAACACTTCCTGCTCGTCCAGGTAGAGTCCTTCCACGCGGATGCGTTTCAGTGAAGGGCGCACGTCGAAAAAGTATTGGTCAGGGAAGCCGTCTTCCTCTTCGATGATGCGGACGAATTCTGTGGTCTCGTTCAGTTGCCGTTCGATGTCGTCCCGTTTGTCGGAGAACTCCATCGCGTCCACCCGTTCCTGCCCCAGTGTGCTGAGGCATTGCGCTTTCAGCAGGGTACGTATTTGGTCAAAGCCAATCTTCTGTTCGAAGTTTTGCGGATATATCATATATAATAAGGTATAGCGTAATAAAAGCGGTGCAAAATTAACGGCTTTGCTGTTGACGGACAAATTTGTGTGGAAAATATAGAAGACATGCAGCCATTTGGCATACGGCGTGTGCATCTTTGCCCGTGACTTTCTCTTCCCGTCTGTTTTCCTTTGCAGTGAACCAACTTGGACCAAAGGAAATTTGGCATTGAAGAATAAAAGTTACGAACTTTAGAACCAAGAATAAGAAAGAAAACCATGCTCCGAGGAATGACAACATTCAAATGCACCTGTTGTGGCAAGCGTTTTCGTGCTCCCGACATCGAATACGCCGCCACCGTTTATTCCATGCCGCAGCCTTGTCCGCATTGCGGTAGTGTGCGGACGCGCCCTGCCGGGCTGTTTGGCTGGTTGCAGGAAGAGGTGTATCGGGGGATTTGGAAGAGGATGGAAGAAGATAGAGGAAAATAGGGCGAGTATTTGTGTTGTTTCTGATTCTTTAATAAGCTGGATTAGGGATAGTCTGCCTGTTGTGACATCCTCCTGACTGCAGTCGTAATATCTTTACGGTTGTGGTTGGGAGGATGTTATGTTTGCAAGGTATAAAGAAGAGGATGAGGTTGCGTTGTTTTTTTTGCATTTTCTTTCATCTACTGCTTCGTTTTGGCATAACTGTGCTTCATCTTTGCATCGTGAATCAGAAAATAGCAATAGAAGATGAAGAGACTGAACGTTACGCAACAAGCGACAGAAGAAAAGACGACATTGGCCGAACCCAAGCGGCTGAACCTCTTGACGGCCATCGAACAGATAGTGGAACTCTCGGAAGGGTCTAACCTGAGTGAAGAGTTCTATGTGAAAGCCAGACGGTATGTCCGCTACGTGGCGAAGAAACTTTCGCTGACGCCGGTGCAGGCCGTGCTCTTTTCCCTCTTCGTCGACAAGAGCGACGACAGCTGCATCCGCATCAGCGACTTTGCCACGCACCTTCGATGCCGTACCGTGCGCATCATCCGCTACATGAGCGACATCGATGTGCTCGAAAAGCGCAAGCTGGTGATTTGCTGCCGTCAGCGACGGGAGAAGACTTACCGGATTTCCATGCCGGTCATCGAGGCTTTGAAGGAAAACCGCTGCTACGAGCCGCAACTTCGCGGGGGACTGACTTGCGAGGAGCTATTCGACGAACTGGACGACCTCTTCGAACAGCGTGACGACAGCGAGCTCACCTATGATGCCCTTGTGGGCGAGATAAACACGCTGTTTGACAACAACGATTCGCTGGAGTTTGTCCGCCGGGTGCGGAGTTATGACCTGGCGGAGTGGGACTGGGTGTTACTGGTTTATTTCTGCCATCTCTTCGTGAGCAACGATGACGACAATATCGGCCCTCATGATTTCGACGACCTCTACGAAAGCAAGAGTATCTTCCGTCTCCAAGAACGTGAACTCGTGCAGGGACACAGTGACTTGATGCGCCGCAAGTTGGTGGAATATGTCAACAGCGACGGCTATGCCGACCGTAACGCTTTCAAACTGACGGACCAGGCGAAAGAGGAACTCCTCGGCGAACTGAACATCAGCAAGCAGCAGGCCAATCCTGACAAGGACCTCTTGAAGCACGTGACACTCCCTGCCAAGCAGCTGTTCTACAACGAACGTGAGGCACGGCAAATCGACCAACTGGCTGCGCTTCTGAGTCCTGACCGTTTCGACGACATCCGCAGTCGGTTGGCCGCGAGCGGCATGCGCAACGGATTTGCCTGCTTGTTCTACGGCGCGCCGGGCACGGGTAAGACAGAAACGGTCTATCAACTGGCCAAGCGTACGGGGCGTGACATCATGCAGGTGAACTTTGCCGCACTGAAAAGCTGTTGGGTGGGTGAGAGCGAGAAAAACGTCAAGGCCCTCTTCGACCGCTACCGTACGCTGGTCACGAAGTGTGACACTGTCCCCATCCTGCTGTTCAACGAAGCTGATGCCATCATCGGCAAGCGGCAGGAAGGAGCCGAACGCGCCGTGGACAAGATGGAGAATTCCATCCAAAACATCATCCTCCAGGAGATGGAGTCACTCGACGGCATTCTCATCGCGACAACCAACCTCACGCAGAACATGGACAAGGCTTTCGAACGCCGTTTCCTCTACAAAATCGAGTTCGAACGTCCTTCGCTGGAAGCCAAGCAGGCCATCTGGCAATCCATGCTCCCTGACCTGACCGCAGAGGAGGCTACCGAACTGGCATCCGCCTACGACTTCACCGGAGGACAAATCGAGAACATCGCCCGCAAGCAGGCCGTCGACAAGATACTCCGCGGCGTGGAGCGCGTGGACATCGAGACCCTCCGCCAATATTGCGACAGCGAACGCATCGCCTCTCCTGAGAAAAGACGTCGCATCGGCTTCTAAATACGGGAAATATCTGTATTTTTAACGTCCCAAAAGATAGACCTACATTATGGCAAAAGATTTATTCAACCGTTACATCTGGCTCGTCGACACCATCTACCGGGCCGGGAAAATCACCCTGGAGGAAATCAACGAACGCTGGCTGCGCACCGAGATGAGCGGAGGCGTGGAAATACCTCTCCGCACGTTTCACAACCACCGCAAGGCCATCGAAGAGATATTTGACATAAACATCGGGTGCAACAGGCGTGGGGGATATTACTACTACATCGAAAATCTGGAAGACATGGAGCGCAGCGGGCTGCGCACGTGGCTACTCAACACCTTCGCTGTCAGCAACCTCATCCGCGAGAGCCGGCAGCTTCGCCACCGCATTCTCTTCGAGAACATCCCCTCGGGACAGCGTTTCCTCACACCCCTCATCGAGGCCATGCGCGACGGGTTCGTCGTCACGGTCACTTATCGGAGCTTCACGCACGAGAAGGCTTCTACGTTTGACGTCGAACCTTATTGCCTGAAGGTGTTCCGCCAGCGTTGGTACGTCATAGCCCGCAGTCCGGTCTATGACAAGGTGATGATTTATTCACTCGACCGCATCCTCGACTTGACGATGACCGACCGTCCGTTTGTCTATCCGGAAGACTTCGACCCGGAGGCCTTCTTCCGCTTCAGTTACGGCATCATCGTCGACGAGGAATTCGACGTTGAGTCCGTCAGTCTGAAGGTTTACGGCGTGCAATGCAAGTATCTGCGTGCACTGCCCCTCCACGAGTCGCAGACGGAGGTGAAGCAGACAGCCGACTATTCCGTGTTCACTTACCTGCTGCGCCCCACCTATGACTTCGTGCAGGAAGTTATGTCGCGAGGCGAAGATGTAGAGGTGCTGACGCCCGAATGGCTGCGTGAGGGCATTCGGAAGAAGGTGAAAGCGATGGCCGCTCACTATGAGGAAGGAGGCGAGCGATGACCGACTTTGCAGCCATTGATTTTGAGACAGCCAACCGCGAGCCGTCCAGCGTGTGTAGCGTGGGTGTGGTCGTCGTCCGTGGCGGGACGGTCGTAGAGAAGATATACCGTCTTATCCGCCCGTGGCCCAATTATTACAGTCGGTTCAACATCGCAGTCCATGGCATCCGTCCGTCCGACACGGCATCCGAGCCGGAATTTCCCGCTGTCTGGGCTGACATCGCGCCGCGCATTGAGGGACTGACGCTCGTCGCGCACAACAGTCCTTTCGACGAGGGTTGCCTGCGGGCCGCCTTTGCCCACTACGGCATGTCCTGGCCAGGCTATGAGTTTCGCTGCACATGTCGTGCTTCGCGCCGTGTGTTTGGCCGCATCCTTCCGAATCACCAGCTCCAGACCGTGGCCGCCCACTGCGGCTACGACCTCACGCGCCATCATCATGCGTTGGCTGACGCTGAGGCTTGTGCCTGCATTGCGCGGATGATACTGTGAGCCATGTGTGTTGTCCGATAGTCGCGACGTTGGCATAAAGGGTAGCCACGGGCGGACTCCTTTCCGTGGTCGGACGGAGTTAAGGCTGTGGTCGGACGGAGTTAAGGGTAGCCGACAGCCCTTTTTACTCGTTGTTGGTGGTAGCCGGACTGCGCCGTTTCATGGTTATGCGGCTGGCTTTGTGAGGATGAAAATAAAAAAAGACACAGAACGAATCTTCAGGGACTTGCCGCTTGTGATTCGTTCTGTGTCTTTTTTGTTTTGTGTCGCTGTGCTTACAAGGTTGTGCCGGCGAGGCTTTCTCGCAGGACGGGCCACTGTTCGCTGAGGGCCGTCATGGAGGGGAAGAGGAGGTCTGCCCCGGCGTCGAGCAACACGCTGTCAGGCAGAGGACCGGTGTTGACGGCCAGGGTGAGTATGCCCGCAGCCACACCTGCCTGTACACCCATCGGGGCATTCTCGACGACGATGGCTTCCCAGGGGTGCAAGCCTCCTTTGGCGAGTGCTTTCAGATAGGGTTCCGGGTCGGGCTTGCCACGGCTGACGTCGTATGCCGTCACCATGAGTTCTTGGCGGAATGTGTCGGGAAAATGGCGGTTGAGGCGGTCGAGCAGGGATGCTTGGCCGGAACCGGTGACGAGTAGGATGGCCAGGCCTTCGGATTTCAGTTGCCGGATGAGTTCCCACGCTCCCGGCATGGCTTGGGCCTTGGGGAGGGTGTTGAACAAGTCGGTCTTGGTCTTATAGATGCGTTCGATTTCTTCGGGGGTGGCGTCTGTGCCGCGTTCGCGCCGGCTGACGATGTTGATGGTTGCCGCTCCGGTGCGCCCTTCGTGCATGTAGGCCTCTTCGGGAGAGAGGTGCATGCCGTAGAGGGCCATGGCTTCGTGCCAGGCACGTGCATGGTTGGGCATGGAGTCGAAGAGTACGCCGTCCATGTCGAACAGGACGGCGCGCAGGCGGATACCGGTGTAGTCGTGCCGGCGCAGGTAGTTCTCGATTTTGTCGTTGTACATTTGCTTGGGTTTTTAGTGTAGCAAAGCTGTTTGCCTCTTTTCGGCTGCAAAGTTACTAAAAACCTCAAAACTCGTACCCGAAACTGATGTAGGTGCCCAGTTTGTGGGTGATGTTGGAATAGTTGAACGTGATTTCCAGCGGTCCCAGGAATGTATCGTAACCGTAGGAGACGCCTCCTCCCCACATCATGCGGTCAAACAGATGACGCCATTCGTCGTGTTGCACGCCGGTGTTTCCCGTCAGGGTGACATAGTGGTTGGTGCCCATGCGCTGGCGGAAACGTATGCCTGCGGTGAAGAGTTTCGAGCCGGCGAGTTCCATGTAGTTGATGCCGACGAAGGGGAGTTGATGGTTCACATAACGTCCGGGTGCATTGCCGCCCATCATGTTGGCAATGGCAAAGCTGTATTCGTCGTTCAGGATAGCCCGTCCGCCGATCCACGGGAGGAAGGTGAAACGGTTTGTGAGGCGGAAAGCCCCTTCCCAGAAAGCTGAGACGACGGGGAACATGCGTTTGCCGTCATATTTCACGCCGTTGTCCGTGTATAGCTCGGCCATGAGGTTCCACTTTGTGCCTTTGGTCGGGTAGGTGCGCCGGTCGTAGCTGTCGAATTCCATGTGTCCGTAGTAGACGATAAGGTGTTGGTTCTGGATGTCGAGGTCGCCGTCATTGAATCCGCTGGGCAGGAGGATGTCGTCGTAGTTGTAGTATTCGTAGCGTGCTCCCAGCGAGCAACGGATGCTGTTCCAGCTGCGTGAGATGTTGACCTGCCCCAGGTGGTGGGTGTAGGAGTAGGTGCAGAACTTGTCTCCGTAGCTGTAGAGGTCCATGTCGCTGTTGTCTATCTGGTAGCTGAGTGTGACATACCATTTTGGATTGAAAGGATGCCCTGTGTAGTCGAGCCGTCCGGCGAGCTGTTGTCCCAGCTGTACGGTGAGCGAAGCCTGGTGTTTCTTTTTCTTGTCCAGGTTGATGTTGGTGTTCAGTGCCAATGCTGCCAGAGATTCATTGTCGAAATGCACGCCCACACTGATGGAGTTTTCCGGGATTTCGCCCGTGTCTATCTCCGGTATGACCGGGACTTTGATTTGTTCTTCGCGTGGCGGCGTGACGAAGGGGCCATGCTTCTTGGGGACATAGTTGGGAGCGATTCCGATTTGGCGTTTCAGGTCGATGAGGCTTTCCCAGTTGCGTCGTGCGGCGTTTTCTCCGCGTTCCAATAAAGTCAGTATGGCTTGCTTGTTAAAGCTGGCCGAGGAGTATCCCTTGACGTTCACATGGATGTGCACGTCGCTGTTTTGTACGTTCTCGTTATATTTTTCCACTCCCATGAGGTCGATGATTTGTCCGGCAATGTCAGAGAGGGTGTTTAGTTCCTCGGCGGATGACAGTCCTTCTTTCACATCGACTCCGATGACAATGTCAGCCCCCATTTCTTTGGCCACGTCGACGGGGTAGTTGTTACACATACCGCCATCGACGAGCACCATGTCGTTCCACTTGACCGGTTCAAACACGCCGGGGATAGACATGCTGGCACGCATGGCCAGGGCGAGCTTTCCACTGTGGAAAACGTATTCCTTGCCGTCGACCAGGTTTTCAGCCACGCAGGCAAAGGGGATGGGGAGTTTGTTGAAGTTGATGGAGTCGTGATAGCCCACAGTCAGCTCGGAGAAGAGGCGTGCGATGTTGCGTCCGGCGATGACGCCTCCTTTCAGAGCGTCTTTCGGAGTGTTTTTGAAGGGGACAGAGATGGTGTATTTCTCAGAGCGTTGCTTTTTGATGAGGAGTTCCTCGTTGCGGTTGACAGCGTCGGTGAGGATGAAGCTCCAGTCCTGGATGCGTACGAGGCTGTCCATTTGTTCCGGTGTATAGCCGATGGCATAAAGTCCTCCGATGATGGAACCCATGCTGGTCCCTACGATGTAGTCGATGGGGATGCCTGCTTCTTCGATGACTTTCAGGGCGCCGATGTGGGCGACGCCTTTTGCTCCGCCTCCGCTTAAGACGACGGCGACCTTTTTCCGTGTAGATGTCGGTTGGGCTTGTATGGAGAGTATGCCTGCGAGGGTCAGCAGGAACAAGTAACAGAGTTTCTTCATGGGCTAACACACGTTTTTAACGATTGGCCCTCGAAATTACGAAATAAGTCGTTAACTCGGCATATCTTACATGCGAATTAACGACTTATGGAGTATTCTTAAGGAATAAAAGTAAAGTCAGTCCGATTATAGGCGGGCACGGATGGCTTTGGACTCTTCTTCATAGCCTGGTTTGTTCAGCAGGGCAAACATGTTTTTCTTGTAAGCCTCTACGCCTGGTTGGTTGAACGGGTTCACGCCGAGGATGTAGCCGCTGATGCCGCAAGCTTTTTCGAAGAAGTAGATGAGCTGTCCTAAGTAGAATTCGTTGAGTTCCGGGACGATGACGCGCATGTTGGGCACTCCGCCATCCACATGGGCCAGTTGGGTACCCAGTTCGGCCATCTTGTTCACTTCGTCCACACGTTTTCCGGCCAGGAAGTTCAGACCGTCGAGATTCTCTTCATCGCTGGGGATTTCGAGATGACAGGCTGGTTTTTCAATGGAGATGACAGTCTCGAAGATGATGCGTTCGCCTTCTTGAATCCACTGTCCCATTGAGTGCAGGTCAGTCGAGAAATCTACGGCTGCGGGGAAAATGCCTTTGTGGTCTTTTCCTTCAGATTCTCCGTAGAGCTGTTTCCACCATTCGCTGACATAATGGAGTTTCGGGTGGAAGTTCACCAGGATTTCAATCTTCTTCCCGTTTTGCGCATAGAGTGCGTTGCGTACGGCTGCATATACAGCCGACGGATTTTCCATGAAAGGCACGTCGGATGCAGTCAGTTTCTCCATGGAAGCTGCTCCTTCCACCAGCTTGTCGATGTCAAATCCGGCTGTAGCGATGGGCAGTAGTCCTACTGGAGTCAGTACGGAAAAACGTCCGCCCACGTTGTCTGGGATGATGAACGATTTGTAACCTTCCTTGTCGGCAGTCACGCGTGCAGCTCCTTTCTTGGCATCAGTGATGGCAACAATGACTTTGCGTGCCATTTCCTTGCCGCGTTGGCGTTCGCATTGTTCTTTTAGCAGGCGGAAAGCCAGGGCTGTTTCCGTTGTCGTTCCAGATTTGGAGATGTTGATGATACCGAATTTTTTGTCTTTCAGGTATTCGGTCAATTCATACAGATAGTCTTCGCTGATATTGTGTCCGGCGTGAATCATCACCGGAGCATTGTGATGGGTTTGCAACCATTGGAAACTGTTTGAAAGGGCTTCGTTTACGGCACGTGCACCCAAGTAACTGCCTCCGATACCGGCCACGATGACCACTTCACAATTCTCGCGTAGCACTTTGGCTGTGGCTTTCAAGTCCTCCAGGAGCTCTTTGCTCATGGTTGACGGCAGGTGTAGCCATCCCAGGAAGTCATTGCCAAGTCCAGTTCCTTCTTCCAGAGTCTTCATGGCAGCATTTGCCAGAGGCTCATAAGCAGCTATTCCTTCTTTGGAAATAAATTTAGCTACTTTGTCAATGTTCAAGCTGATGTTTTTCATACTATATGTTTTTATCGAAACGAATCGGTTAAGAGTCTGATTTCCGTCAGGGGAGATATGTTTTTATAGAGAATGTTATAGACGGCATCCAGGATAGGAGTGTTTACGTGATAATGTTGGTTGATTTCCTTCATGCACTTTGTCCCATAATATCCTTCAGCGACCATCGCCATTTCGAGTTGGGCGCTCTTGACAGAATAACCTCGTCCGATCATGGTGCCGAAAACGCGGTTACGGCTGAAGTTTGAGTAACCGGTCACGAGCAAATCACCCAGATAGACTGACTTGCAGATGTTGCGTGGGATGGGGTGTATCACGGACAAGAAGCGTTCCATTTCCTCGATGGCATTTGACAGGAGGACAGCTTGGAAGTTGTCTCCGTGCTTCAGTCCGTTGCAAATGCCGGCGGCAATGGCATATACATTCTTTAATACAGCGGCATATTCTATGCCGTCCACATCTTTACTGATGGAGGTTTTTATATAGAGATTGTTCAACTTCTTGGCAAGCAGTTGGGCTTTTTCTTCATCTCTGCATCCAATGGTGAGATAGGAGAGCCTTTCCAAAGCTACCTCTTCTGCATGGCACGGACCTGCCAGTACGGCAATGTTTTCCATCGGTACGTCCAGCATGCGGTTGAAGTAATTAGAAATGATCATGTTCTCGTCCGGAACAATGCCTTTTATGGCTGTCACGACAAACTTATTGCTGATCTTGGTCTTCAGTTTCTTTAGTTGCGCCTTCAAGTAGGGAGACGGCGTTACGAAGATTAAGAGATCCGAGTCGCGTGTGACTTTATTGATGTCAGAAGAGAATTGGATGCGTTTCAGGTCGAAATGTACTCCTGTGAGATAGGAAGGATTATGTCCTAAGCGTTTGAATTCACTTATTTGGTCGTCTCGCCGGATATACCAGTTGATGGATTCTTCGTGAGTCAACACAATCTTGGCGATAGCTGTTGCCCAGCTACCGCCTCCGATGATTGCTATTTTGCCCTTAGGAAGTTGTGACATATCAATTTGTGATTACTCAATCTTGCTGATCCATTCAGCCACTTGATCGACTGTCGGGTTGGTAAGATTCAGTTTGAATTTCTTGTTGAGTCCGCAGATGTCCTGGTGTAGTTTTTGCGGATTCACCTCTTTCATATCTGTTACGAGGTTGTAACCGGCTTTTTGAAGCACGGGCACCCATTCTTCAGACACCCCGATTTCGACATATTTGCTTGCCGGGTCTTTGGGGGCTTTCTTCTCAGGGCGCATCTGCGGGAAGAAGAGGACTTCTTGGATAAAAGGCTTACCGGTCATGAGCATGACAAGGCGGTCAATACCGATGCCGATACCTGAAGTGGGGGGCATTCCGTATTGCAGGGCTTTCAAGAAGTCCTGGTCGATGAACATGGCTTCGTCATCGCCTTTTTCACTCAGGCGGAGCTGCTCCTTGAAGCGTTCTTCCTGGTCCAGCGGATCATTCAGCTCGCTATATGCATTTGCCAGCTCTTTCCCGTTCACCATGAGTTCGAAGCGTTCGGTCAGTCCGGGCTTGCTGCGGTGCATCTTCGTGAGTGGCGACATCTCCACGGGGTAGTCTGTGATAAAGGTCGGTTGGATGAAAGTGCCTTCACAGAATTCGCCGAATATTTCATCAATGAGCTTTCCTTTACCCATCGTGTCGTCAATCTCCATGTTCAGCTTATTGCATATATCGCGTATTTCTTCTTCTGTTTTGCCTTCCAAGTCATAGCCGGTCTTTTCTTTGATGGCTTCGAGAATCGGGAGACGGCGATAGGGCGCTTTAAAACTGATGGTTTTGCCGTCAATGACTGTTTCCGGGCATCCGTTCACTGCCGTGCAAATCTGTTCCAATAGACGCTCAGTAAAGCCCATCATCCAATTGTAGTCTTTGTATTGCACGTAAAGTTCCATGCAGGTGAACTCCGGATTGTGGTTCTTGTCCATTCCCTCATTACGGAAATTCTTTCCGATTTCGTAGACACCTTCGAAGCCGCCCACGATGAGACGTTTCAGATAAAGCTCTGTGGCAATACGCAGATAGAGGTCTATGTCAAGTGCATTGTGATGGGTGATAAACGGACGTGCACTCGCTCCGCCAGGGATAGCTTGCAAGGTTGGTGTTTCCACCTCCGTGTATCCGGCTTCATTTAGAATGGAACGCATGGTGCTGATGATTTTCGCACGTTTCAGAAAGATGTCCTTCACACCGTCATTTACGATGAGGTCCACATAGCGTTGGCGGTAGCGGAGCTCCGGGTCTTCAAACTTGTCGTAGGCTACTCCGTCCTTGTATTTCACGATAGGAAGCGGGCGGAGGCTCTTGGAGAGGACGGTCAGCTTTTGCGCATGCACGCTGATTTCGCCCATTTGGGTGCGGAAAACGAAACCTTCAATACCGATGAAATCGCCCAAGTCGAGCAAGCGTTTGAAGACAGTGGTGTATAAATCTTTGTTTTCTCCCGGACAAATATCGTCACGGGTAATATACACTTGGATACGTCCTTTGGAATCTTGCAGTTCGATGAATGAAGCTTTGCCCATGACACGACGGCTCATCATACGTCCGGCGATGGACACTTTGCGCGGTTCAACTTGGTCATCAAATGTGTCTTTGATGTCTGTCGAATAGGCGTTAACTACATATTCTGCTGCGGGATAAGGGTCGATACCCATCGCTCTCAATTCATTCAGACTGTTGCGTCTGTTGATTTCTTGTTCGCTTAGTTCTAGAATATTCATCTTTGTTGTTCGTCTGTAACTGTTTCGGGCAAAAGTACGAATTAATTTGGCATAAACGAAGAAAAAAGCATCGAAAACGGATGTTAACGATGCTTTTCCAACACAAAAACTAAATTAGACTTAACTAAACTATTCTATTTCGGGAGTTTCACAACTCCTTTTTCGTCTATGTTGCAAATATAAAGATTGTTTTATTAAAGACAAAAATTTCGAGCTTTTTTTTGCTAGGACTTGTGTCTGCCTGTATTAGAGGTGTATTCTGTTGTTTCAAAGTTGAATCATAATCCCGGATTGGGACAAAAAGAGAGAGGCCGCAAGATTTCTCTTTGCGGCCTCTCTTTATTTATGAGCGTGAAAGTAAGTTTGTCTTACTTTTGTTCTGCTTCCATTTGTTCTTTCAAGGCAGCCAATGCGTCGATGTCGCCCAAAGTCGTCGATGCGATTTGGTTTTGGATCATCGGAGTTTCTTCTTTCTTGGAAGATTTCTTTGCAGCAGCTTTCTTTTCAGCTCTTTCTTCAGCCTTGGCTGCATCTTCGAAGATGCGGCTATGAGAAAGGATGATGCGTTTAGCGTCCTTGTTGAACTCGATAACCTTGAACGGCAGCTTCTCGTCAAGTTGAGCTTGAGTTCCGTCTTCTTTTACCAAGTGTTTCGGGGTAGCGAAACCTTCTACGCCGTAAGGCAATGCGATGACAGCGCCTTTGTCGAGCATTTCGATGATAGTGCCTTCGTGAACAGAACCAACGGTGAAGACTGTTTCAAATACATCCCAAGGATTCTCTTCGAGCTGCTTGTGGCCGAGGCTCAAGCGACGGTTTTCCTTGTCGATTTCCAATACGATGACGTCGATGTCTGCGCCGATTTGCGTGAACTCTGACGGGTGCTTGATTTTCTTAGTCCAAGAGAGGTCAGAGATGTGGATCAGGCCGTCAACACCTTCTTCGATTTCAACAAACACGCCGAAGTTGGTGAAGTTACGCACTTTGGCTGTATGTTTGGAGCCAACAGGGTATTTCTCTTCGATCGTTTCCCAGGGATCCGGTTTGAGCTGTTTGATGCCCAAAGACATTTTGCGCTCTTCGCGGTCGAGGGTCAGGATGACAGCTTCCACTTCGTCGCCCACTTTCATGAAGTCTTGAGCTGAACGCAGGTGTTGAGACCAGGACATTTCAGATACGTGGATCAGACCTTCTACGCCCGGAGCGATTTCGATGAATGCTCCGTAGTCAGCCATAACGACCACTTTGCCTTTCACGTGATCACCCACCTTCAAGTTCGGGTCGAGGGCATCCCAAGGATGCGGAGTGAGTTGCTTCAAGCCGAGGGCGATACGCTTCTTCTCGTCGTCGAAGTCGAGGATTACGACATTCAACTTCTGATCCAGTTGAACGACTTCATGCGGATCGCTTACACGGCCCCATGACAAGTCGGTGATATGAATCAAACCGTCTACGCCGCCCAAGTCGATGAACACACCATAAGATGTAATATTCTTGACAGTTCCTTCCAGAACTTGACCTTTTTCGAGTTTGCTGATGATTTCTTTCTTTTGTTGTTCCAGTTCGGCCTCGATGAGTGCTTTGTGAGAAACAACCACGTTCTTGAATTCTTGGTTGATTTTGACAACTTTGAATTCCATAGTCTTTCCGACGAACACATCGTAGTCGCGGATAGGCTTCACGTCGATTTGAGAACCCGGCAAGAAGGCTTCGATGCCGAATACGTCTACGATCATACCACCCTTCGTGCGGCACTTGATGTAACCCTTGATGATTTCGTCGTTTTCGAGAGCTGCGTTTACACGGTCCCAAGAGCGTGTAGCGCGTGCTTTCTTGTGTGAAAGGATGAGTTGGCCTTTCTTGTCTTCTTGATTTTCGATGTACACTTCTACAGTGTCGCCGACTTTCAAATCCGGATTGTAACGGAATTCATTCACCGGAATGATACCGTCTGATTTGTAACCGATGTTGACAACGACATTGCGTTTGTCGATTGAGATGACTGTACCGTCAACGACTTCGTGGTCATTGATTTTGTTCAGTGTACCGTCATAAGCTTTTTCAAGCTCTTCGTGGCTCAAACCGGTAGTGGTTTCGCCGTTTTCATACGCGTCCCAGTTGAAATCTTCCAAGGGAGCTACGTTCTTTAATTTTTCGCTTTCCATTAATAAAAATAGGTTGTTGTTTAGAAATTAAATGGGTTAGACATTATATTGCTATAATAATCGGGCGCGAAGATAGTGCAAAAAAATGAATCGGTGCAACTATTCTTCCTATTTTCTGATAGTTGCACCGATTTATTTAGCCTTTGCGCCTATTTCTAGTCTTCCAGCGAGTAGTCGATGGTGGTCACCACGCGTACCTTTTTTATATAAGGTGTGTTGGCGTCGCGGTCACTTATGCTGAATTGGCCTTGATAAGCTTTCTTGATTTTCCCAAGTTCGCTTTCGGAGTCCTTGGCGAATTTTTCGGCTGCTGCACGCGCATTCTTCGTGGCTTCTTCGATCATTTGAGGCTTGATTTTGTTCAAGCTGGTGTAGTCGTAAGACACGTTGTAGCGGTAGTCACCTCCGCTGATGGCAATGCCTTGCTTCAGCAGTTCGCCTTGTGAGGCGATGAGACCGCGCACGAGGTCCACTTTGTTGGAGGTCACGGTAATGACCGTCGTGACGTTGTAGCGGTAGGGCTTGTCGTTGTTTCCATATCGTTCAGCTTCCAGGTCGAGGATTTCCGGAGCATTGATGCTGATTTCGTCCGCATTGATGCCCTTGGAGGTCAGGAAAGCCGTGATTTTCTGATTCGTGTTGTTGATTTGGTCATATAGGGCTGGCAAGTTGTTGCCCAAGCTTTTATACATGAGTGGCCATGTCACTTTGTCGGCCGGGACTTCCATTTCAGCCAGACCTTTCACTGTCACTACCCGGTCGCGGCTTGCCAGGGTGTCGATGCCGGATTTGATGAAATGGCCTGTCAACATCAGGCCGATGGCGAGGATGATGGCTTCAATCCTTAAGTTTTTCATAAGCAAATTGTTTTTTAGTTGATAATGAACAAAGATAGGTATTTAGTCTTTGAAACAAAGGCTTTTTAGAGTTTTTTTATTCTGCAAATATCCTAAACTCCTTTCCGGACGCTCCGACCGAGCGTCCCTACAAATTGAGTGTAGGACGATTGCGGATATTCATATAATTAAAAATCCGCGTCATCCGCCCAATCCGCGTCTAAAAAATTAGGACGCTGTGCCCCGTATGGACAGCGGCCGACCACGCCCTTAACTCTGTGGTCGGCTACCCTTAACTCCGTGGTCGGGCGGACTCCTATCCGCTCATGAGCCGAGTATAGGGCCGGATCGGCCGCTCTTTGTAACTATATAATAAGGTGTAGGGTTTTCCGGATTAGTGCTTGGATGAATCGTCCTGCGCCTGAAGGGTGGCATCGACAGCCTTGCGCACCGAACCGTGACGCAACAGCAGTTCGCGTGCCTGCTCATAAGGCAAATGAAGTTCGTCCATCACCATGCGCGTGCCGCGGTCAATGAGCTTCTGATTGCTGAGCTGCATGTTGACCATGCGGTTTCCTTTGACCCGGCCCAACTTTATCATGGTGGCCGTACTGATCATGTTCAATATCATCTTTTGTCCCGTGCCGCTCTTCATGCGGGAGCTTCCGGTGACGAACTCCGGGCCGACTATCATTTCGATGGCGATGTCTGCCTCGCGGGAGATGGGTGCATCAGGGTTGCTGCTGATGGAGGCTGTGAGGATACCGTGCTCACGGGCTGCCCGCAGGGCATGGATGACGTAGGGCGTAGTGCCGGAAGCTGCAATGCCGATGACAGTGTCATCAGGCCCGATGCGATGTTCCTGCAATTCTTCCCATCCGCGCATGGGATTGTCTTCTGCGTTCTCCACGGCATTGCGCAGCGCGCGGTCGCCTCCGGCAATCAGGCCAATAACCCGTCCCGGGGGCATGCCGAACGTGGGTGGGATTTCCGATGCGTCGAGCACACCCAGCCGGCCGCTGGTACCCGCACCGATGTAGAAGAGGCGTCCGCCGCGCTGCATGCGTTCGACGATGGCTGTTACCAGACGCTCTATCTGCGGGATGCACTTCCTTACGGCCAAAGCCACCTTTTGGTCTTCCTCGTTGATGCCCTCCAGCAATTCACGCACCGACTGTTGTTCCAGATGGTCGTGCAGGGACGGCTGTTCCGTTATCTTTATAAATGTCATATTGCGAATTTGTGCGGGCAAATTTAGAGATTAATCACGATTTATGGCTAAGAAGCTGCTTTGAATTTATCATGTGATGATTTCTTGTCCATTTGTACAGGTCTTTCCTACACCGCACTTCAGGGCAAGAATCGTCCACGCAGTGTGTTTGTAGGAATAGGACATATAGTATTCGCTTTATTTGTTTATCCTCCTGCCCGAGTCAGGCTTCTATGCCTTGGAACGCAACGGTGCTACAATCGAAGAGATATGCCGCCTCAGCCGGGTGTCGCAAGCTGCCGCAGGGCAGTTGTTTTAGCCCAAATCCCGGTGATAGCGGATGAGGCCTTCCATTGGGCTTTGGGCGATGACGGCCACTTGGTAGCCTTTCTTGCGCAACGCTTCAGTGAATTCATCCTGAAAATGGTATGCCACAGAGCCTACGGCGAAGACCGGCTTGTCCTTGGGATAAGCATGAAGATTGTGGCTGATGAAGTCGCTGAAAGCATCCGTCAGGAGCTGGTGAATGGCCGGTTCGTTGCGATACTTGGCCAGGAACGGTGCGAAGCTGGCCAGGAAGCGGTTGGCCAAGGGACGGCGATAGACCTTGTGGATGATTTCCTCCTGAGTCAGTTGCGTCTCGTTGGCGAATGTGATGCAGATGTGCGGAGGCAACAGTTCTTTGAGCACTCCGTTGAGCAGTTGGCGGCCCAAATAGGCGCCGCTGCCTTCATCGCCCAGCACGTAGCCCAATGCCGGGGTGTGGCGGGTGACCTGCTGTCCGTCGTAGTAACATGAATTCGAGCCTGTCCCCAGGATGCAGACAATGCCGGCCTGCTGTCCGCACAGAGCACGTGCGGCGCCCACCATGTCGCTGTGCACTTCGCAATGGATTTGTTCGCCGAACACCTTCATCAGGCATGTGCGGAGCACTTTGCTCCATAGCGGCGTGCATCCGGCTCCGTAGAAATGGATAGCCTCGATCGGTTCGACAGGGAGTTGGGGAAGCAGTTCCTTGTAGAGTTGTCGCACGATGTCTTCCGGTTTCTGGAGCACAGGGTTGATGCCTCCTGTCTGTAGCCGGAGGCAAACATCTTGTTTCAGCCCGCACCAGTCGGTCTTTGTTGAGCCACTGTCAGCTATTAGTATCATAGGTGTCTATTCTCTTTTTGTTGGGACAAAGGTAGGCATTTGAATTGATGTGCTCTCTTCTTTTTTCGATGAATATCTTCTGTCGAATGTGAATTTTTCCAATGAGGCTTTGAAAGACGATAAATGTCGTGTGGCAGCTTCCGGCATTTGTTTGTTGTTTTCGATGCATAATAGATGCCCGGATGACGTGCCCTTGGCAGATGCCGGATGAAGGCAGAGCTTAGTCGGCAGGACAGCAGATAAAATTGCATTGTGATTTAATGGTCTGGCAATCAGTTTTATTTGCGGCGTGCGTCCGGTTGCCTTTTTTCTCCTGCATGAGCTTTCCTTTCCGTGTATGAGCCGAAAGGAAGCCGTGCTCGGGCCGAAAAGAGGGTAGCCAGGGACGGAAAGGAAGGCCGCCAAAAGCCGGAAGTAGGCTTTTGGCGGGCTATCTTCTCAGAGGATGCTGTTTGTTAATATCATTTATTCTTTTTCTTCTGTCTTTATGGCGCAATCGTGTATGCTGGACAAAATGACAAGTGTACGTCAGTCGCTATCCGGCAGGCAGGGATGACTTGTTTTTTTAAGAAAAAAGGGGCTCTGCTAAAAAAATCTATAAACCTTGTACCCCTTTTTATAAATAGAATCGTCTTTGTTATGTATTCATTATTTTAAAATAACATTAAATTATGAGAAAGAGAAAAATTCTTAGCTTTTTGTTGGCTTCTAGTTTGATGTCAGCATGGGGGCAATCGGTCGACGACTTGAGGGTGACGCTTCACTTGAAAGATGCGACGGTGAAAACCCTGTTTGAGGCGCTTCATGAGCAAACAAGTCTGAACTTTGTGTACAACAATGAACAGACGAAAACTTTACCTCTCATCACAATTCAAGTGAAGGATAAAAGTGTGGAGGAGGTGTTGAAGCAAGTGTTTGCCCAGACAGCTTTTAGCTATGAAGTGAGTGACAACACCGTGACCTTGTTTCGTTCGCCAAGTGGCCAAAGGCGCGTGCAAAAAGTGAGTGGTGTGGTAAAAGATGCTCATGGTTTCCCTCTGCCAGGAGCTAATATTTCGGTACGTGGAGGTAAAATTGGTTGTACCACAGATATTAACGGTGCTTATACTTTAGAAGTCCCGGTTCCTTGTCACTTGATGGTCTCTTTTATCGGAATGGAGACACAAGTCATCAAATATAAAGGGGAGAGCGTGCTTGATGTGACAATGCACGAAGATTCAGAGCAAATCGAGGAAGTGGTAGTCAATGGTTACTATACGAAAAATAAATCAAGTTTTACGGGCAATGCGGTCAGTGTTACTCATGATGAATTGATGAAAGTATCTCATAGCAATCTGATGACAGCCCTTCAAGTATTTGACCCCTCTTTTAAATTGCAAGAAGACATTTCGGCCGGTTCGAATCCGAATGCTGTGCCGAAGATGCGTATTCGTGGAGATTCGGGATTTGGCGAAATCTCGGAGACCAGTTTAAAAAATGATCCAAATCAACCTACATTCATATTGGATGGCTATGAGGTGACAGCTGAAAAGGTTTATGACCTTAATATGGACCGTGTAGAGAGCGTCACGATTCTGAAAGATGCGTCGGCGACAGCTATTTATGGTTCACGTGCAGCCAATGGTGTGATAGTCATAACCACAAAAGCGCCAGAGCCTGGACGTTTGCGTGTCAGCTATCAGTTTGACGGCGTGGTGCAGACTCCAGATTTGCGCGATTACAATTTGATGAATGCTCGTGAGAAACTCGAAGCTGAACGTTTGGCCGGTTATTACGAAAGCACAGACCCTTTTACGCAGCAAGCTTCTGACAAAGACTATGCCCTGCGCCTGAGCAATGTGATGCGCGGGGTTGACACCTATTGGCTCTCACAACCCATTCAAACCATTGTGGGACAGAAGCATTCCCTTTATTTGGAAGGCGGCGACGAAAATATCCGTTATGGCGTGTCTGCCAATTACCAAAACAATCCGGGTGTCATGAAAGAGTCATTCCGTGACCGTTATGGCTTGGAAGTCAATTTGCAATATAATTGGAAGAATAAACTTCTTTTTCGCAATGTGCTATCGGTGAACCGGGTGAAGTCGCAAGAATCTCCTTATGGTTCATTCACAGAATATGCAGAGGCCAATCCTTATTGGCCGGTACATGACGAGTTCGGCAATTTGATAAAAGAGTATGAGCAAAACATCGTGACATCGTATGTTTTGCGCAACCCGTTGGGAGAGGCATTACTTAATAATCGTGACGAGAGCGAGTATTTGGAAGTGACGGACAATTTTAATTTTGAATGGTACATCACTCAGCATTGGCGTTTCAAGGCTCAGCTTTCCTACACCATGCGCCAAGATCATGAATATAGTTTTGTCGACCCTAATTCCGTTCGATATAATACGTATGATTATCAAGAAGGAGAAGGCGTGCTGAAGAGAGGCGAGGCTTACAACTACGACCAGAGCAGCCACACGTTGGATGCCAATGCATTGCTCACTTATAGCCAGAACTTTGGAAAACATTATCTGAATGCAGCTTTGGGTGTCAATCTCACGGAGACAAAGTATTCTAATGTTGGTTTTGGAGTCATAGGTTTTCCTTCTAGCAACATGGATTATGTATCCTTTGGTAAAGAATTTGAAAGTTCTTCACCTGACGGTGATGAAGGATTATCGCGTTTGTTTGGTTCTTTCATTAATCTGAACTATACCTATAATAATATTTATTTGTTTGATTTGTCCGGACGTATGGATGGCTCTTCATCCTTTGGTAAGGACTCTCATTTTGCACCGTTTTGGTCGGTAGGTATCGGATGGAATATTCATAATGAGTCTTGGTTTGCATGTAAAGATGTGATGAATCACTTGAAGTTGACCATGAATATAGGAGAAACAGGAAAAGCTTCTTTTTCACCCTATGAGGCTCAAAACATGTTTACTTACTATAAAGGTAAGTATTATGCAGGAGGCATTGGTGCGATTATCACAACTTTTGGCAATGAAGATTTGCAATGGGAAAAAACACGTTCGTGGGACATCAATTTAGAAACAGAGTTTTTAAATGGTGCTGTATCTGCCAAATTCAGCTATTATAATAAGTTGACCAATGATTTGGTAAGCAGTGTTACGCTGCCTCAATCAAGTGGTTTCAGCTATTACCGAGCCAATATTGGCAAGATGGAGAATCGTGGTTATGAGGTGAATCTTCGGGTTTTCCCTGTACGCACGTCGGATTGGAATGTCTCCTTGTTCGGCACATTGGCTCATAACCGTAACGTGATTAAGGAAATATCTAACGCTTTGAAAGCTCGTAATGAACAAATAGATAAAGATCAAGATAATTATGAGCCTGATTATGGAGAACGCTATGAGACCGCAAAACCGCAAGTGGAGTTTAAGGAAGGAGAATCTACGACAACGATATATGCTGTACGTTCTTTAGGTATTAATCCGGCAAATGGTAAAGAAGTTTTTTTAGACCGCTATGGTAATCCGACTTATACGTGGAGTTCAGCTGACAAGGTGGCTTGTGGCGACACGGCTCCCACCGTGCAGGGTTCTTTTGGTGCTAATGCTGATTGGAAAGGGTTTAACCTGAACATGAGCTTTTTGTATGAATGCGGAGGGCAGTTGTACAATCAGACGTTAGTCGACCGTGTGGAAAACGCAAACATCTCAAGCAATGTAGATCGCCGTTTTTTATATGACCGGTGGCAAAAACCGGGCGACATCGCTAAGTTCAAGGATATACGGGATGACAGCCGTACTGAATTGACTTCACGTATGATTCAGGATAACAATGTTCTCCAATTTAAATCTTTGAGCTTGTCCTACACGTTTCCACAAGACTGGACTCGCAAGTGGGCTGTCGACCGCCTGAAACTGACGTTTTTGGTAGAAGATTTATTTTATTGGTCGTCTATAAAGCGTGAGCGGGGAATCGATTACCCCTATTCGCATTCTTTTAATTTCGGATTACAAGTTCAATTTTAAAGAAGAACATCACTATGAAAACAAAAATTATGACGGCCTGTGTGGGGGCTTTTCTGACTTTTTCCATGACGAGTTGCAATGATTGGTTGGATGTGACACCTCAAGCACAAGTTAGTGCCGAAAAGATATTCAGTACACCTGAAGGGTATGAGTCTGTGCTTTATGGCATTTATATATCCATGACTGAAGCGAATGCTTACGGACAAAATCAGACGTATGGCCTGATGGACGTGCTGGCCCAGTATTATGACATATATACTAATCAGTCGCATGCCTTGTACCAAGCGTCGGTTTACAATTATACGAATGGCGACATACGGGACCGTGTAGATGCTATATGGCTGAATAATTATAATACAATCGCGAATTGTAATATTCTGCTTGAGCATTTGGCAGAGCGTACGCCTGAATATTTTACCGAGAATCATTATAATATGCTGAAAGGTGAAGCTTTAGCTATTCGTGCTTATTTGCATTTTGATATGCTCCGTGCTTTTGCTCTCAATTATCAGGATTATCCAGACGGTATGGGGATTCCGTATGCGGATAGTTTTGAAAGAAAGATACATCCTCAATTAACGTCCAAAGATGTGCTGGATAAAATCATTGCAGATTTGAAGGAAGCACAAAGCTTGTTGGCAGACATTGATCCTTGCTTTGATGAGCTTTTCAAGGACCCGATATATCATTATGTACAACCGATGGATGACGATGATATATTCGCTTCATATCGGGCATACCGGATGAACTATTATGCTGTGACCGGCTTGTTGGCTCGTGTATATGATTATGTGGGTGATTCGGACAATGCGTATGAATGTGCAAAGTATGTGATAGACAAGGTGAATGAAGGCTATTTTACATTTACAGACGAATATGATCTTTCCGTTAATTTAAGTTCGCGGGATGTCATTATGCAAAATGAACTTTTGTTTGCTTTGGATGGCATTGATGTGAAGCAGTTGTTTTATCAGGCAGATGCGGGTAACAATAGTAATTTTCCGTTGTTAGGTGTGGAAACGCTTTATCCGGATGCAGATGATTTCCGTCACTACTGTGTAGGGGAAAGTGCTAGCAGCGGTAGTACAATCAGTTATAAATATTATAAGGCCGATAACGGGACCTCTTATGCCGGGAAAATACCAATGATTCGTATGTCTGAGATGTATTTGATTGCAGCGAATGCTAGGTATGACATAGATAAAGAAGAAGCTGTTGATTATTTGAAAACAATACGTAAGATGCGTGGTGCGTCCCAAACAGTTAATGATAATTCTTATGAAAGTTTCTTGGCGGAACTTACGACCGAGGCTCGCCGTGAGTTCTTAGGTGAAGGTCAAATGTTTTATTGGTATAAACGCCATGATTTGCCCGTGCAGCGGCAAGGGGCTGAAATCGCCCTGACACCTCAGCAGACATGCTTGCCCATGCCGGCCAATGAAGTGGAATTTGGAAACAGAATCGAAGATTATTTGAACTATTAAAAGCAAACTAATATGAGGAAAACATATATTTTAAGCTGTATGAGCTTGCTTCTGGCTATGTTGGCAGGCTGTTCCGAAGAGAGCATTGGGGTATACCAAGGCGATAATTATATCTATTTCACGAAGGCGAGCACTGATAGTACGACATTTTCCTTTGCTTATGACGCGTCGTTGACAGAGGGTGATGTCAGCTTGAAGTTAAATCTGATTTCGCGCTTAGAAGACAGAACACGTCACTTCGCTGTCCGCCTCGTAGAGGAAGAAAGCACGGCACGTGAAGGACGTGACTTTTCCATAGACCCGCAAACATGCGTCGTGCATCCCAATGACAGCATTGCTTATCTGAGCGTGCATGTGATGAAAGATGCATCTCTGGCTGGACGGAGCGTGAAAGCCGTTTTCGAGGTTGTAGCTTCGGAAGATTTTTTGCCGGGGATCGGCCGTAATCAACGAGCAAACTTGGTGATTACGGACAAGTTGGCCCGTCCAGAATGGTGGAACTCTTGGCATGAGAGTAGCGGGCTAGGTGCTTACAGTGATAAGAAATACAGGCTGTTCATAGATGTAACAGGACAACATGACTTGACTCTTACTGATGATGGCGGCACGATGGATTACTCGGACATGCGTGGCTATGTCGTCATGTTCAAGTATTGGCTTCATGACCATCCGCAAGAGGAAGAGGATGGTTCGGAGATGACTGTACCTATTATTGGTTGATTAATAACAAACTTAAATAAACAGTATGAAACGATTATCTTATATAGTGATTATAGTGATGGCGATCCTGAATTTGCAGGCTTGCTATGATGACAAGGGGCATTACGATTATACTCCTTCTACCATACCGACAATAACTGGTATTCCGGAGACTTGTGACGCTTATTTCGGCAGTCCATTGTCTATACCTGTCACTATTACTTATCCAGAAGCAGCTTGGGAAAATGTGGACTATGAATGGAGGGTCAATTTGGAGGTAATTTCGACGGACAAAGATTTAAATCTGGAAAGTGTCGATTTGGACGTGAAAGCCGGACAGTATGCAGATTACAAGGTTATCAATCGTGACACGGGAGAGTATGCAATGGTGACTTTTAAGATTAATGTCAGTACGGAGTTTGCGACGGGGTGGTTCTTGCTGAGTGAGGAACCTGACTGTTCTGTACTTTCTTACATTCGAGGGGATGGCGTGGTTTACTCCGATGTGTATGAAGAACTTAATGGTGAGAAACTGGGCAAGGGAGCTGTGCAGATCAAAGAGCATTGGATTCCTTGGGGAGCTGAAACGGGAGAGGTTTTTGTTGGTGTTCCTTCTGGACCGAATTATGCAGTTGATCTTGATGGGAACAGTTTAAAGCGGATGGTTTACAGTAAGGATGAATTTCTAGAGGGACAACCAGACGACTTTGCTCCGACAACATTGGATTGTGTAATGAATTGGGACTATATGATTAGCAATGGAAAGCTCTACGCGCGTTATGTGGAGAGCGGGCTTGATGCGCAATATCATGAGGGACGGTTCGTGCGTGTTCCGATGCCGGGCGACTATGAGTTGTCGCCGCTTACTCTGAGAGGGAATTTGGTGTTTTCTTCCGATGTAATAGCTTTCGACTTGAAGCATAAAAGTTGGAAACTAATCCGAAGTGGGGAGCTTAGAGATTTTGATTACAAGAACGATCCGAATCAGAAGTTCCAGCCGACAGACATGGGTAAAACATTGCTGGCTGGCGGTCCTACAGCTGTAGCTACGCCGACAGATGACTTCATTGCGTTCCTTCGCGGTGATGATGGGCAGATATATGTCCAAAAGTTCCGTTATAGTGGCTGGTCGAACAAGACTTATGCTTCGCTGGATGAAAAAGTTTTCCCAGCACCGGAACTGATTCGTGATGACACGCAGTGGGCGGTTTGTATGGGACGTACGTATGCTTATTTCACTTCAGGCAATCGTTTGTATGCCTATAACTACGGAGAATCAGCTAACACAGTGAAAGAGTTGAAGGGTACGACTTTCACACGTCCCATACGGGCCATTGCGCTTAATCCTACAAGTAAAGGTGAAGAGTTAGCCGTTGCTGTCGAGAACGAAGACGACCCTGAGAAGTCTGATTTCATGTTGCTGGATGTGGGAGTCGTGGCCGATGGAACGGTAATCGAAGGATCGCTTCGTGAGGGTGCTTTCGGAAAAGTTTATTATATGACATACAAAGTGGGAGACCAGTGGAGTATTTCTAATTAAATAAAATAAAAATGAAAACAACAAAGCTACTTGCTTCCCTATGCACCCTATGGATGTGTGCGGGGACTGTGGAAGCTCAGATGAACAAGGGCTTCTGTGTGGATATTGAGCTGGACACACCTTTGGCTGGGGAATTGCTCGTGAGTGAGCGGGTGCCTGATTCAGACGCGTGGTGTATTGATACGCTGCAAATAGTGGATGGTAAGGCTGTCTATCGCGGAAGGGTAAAAGAGCCGAGGCTGACAACCTTCATGTTGCATGATGGAACTGGAGATTTTGCTGGTGCCTTTACTCTTTTCCTAGACAATGCGCCGGAGATTAAGGTGAAGGGGAAGAATGTCCGCGAAGTTGTTGTTACGGGGTCTCCAGCGACAGAGGAGTGGAAGCGCATTGAACGTGAGGGGAAAAATATATTTCGGCGTTATGGTGATTTGGCCTATCAAAGAAGCAAGGCGTATGAAGATCGTGCTCGTTGTGATTCTTTGAGCATGCTTGTTGGTGAGGCCTATGAGGACGTTTTCCGTTATCTTATTAGTATTCCGGGATTTGCCGACAGTCCGGTGATGGCTTATTACGTGAGTGAGTATTTCATGGGTGATACGGAGAAGCTGGAACAAACGCTGGGGATGTTCTCACCAGCCATGGCGGATAATGCCTATGTGCGTGCTTGTCGGGCTGAATTGAAAAGGCAGAAGCGTGCAGCTGTCGGACAAAAGGCTTTTGACTTCTGCCTCCAAGATCTTGACGGGCGTGACTATCGTTTATCGGACTACCTTGGACGATGGGTTCTGGTCGAGTTCAGCGCGTCGTGGTGCGGATGGTGTAAGAAGGAGATTCCTTATCTGAAACGTTTGTATGAGGAATTGGGAGATTGTGGACAGCTGGTAATGTTAACAGTCAATCTTGATGAGCAGCGCACGAAGTGGGAAGCTGACGTCAAGCGTGAGGCGTTGCCTTGGCCCGTAATTTCTGACTTGAAGGGATTCAAGGGAGAGGTCACGGAAGGCTACAATGTGCACGGTATCCCAGCCATATTCCTCATTGATCCGGCTGGAGAGATTGTCGCTTCCGGATTGCGGGGGGATGAAATGATAGAGTTTGTGCGCAACTGCGTCAAAGGTACGAGGGACGGAGCTTTTCGCCTAAATGGACATATCGACGGGCTTGACGGTGGATGGGCTTACGTATATGCTACTGGCTCGGATAACCACGCGTTGGATAGTTGTCGCATTGAACGTGGAGAGTACACGCTTCGCGGTTTCCAGCCGAAAGCACGTCGGGGTATGGTTTTCATACAGACTCCAGCCAAGGAATTTGCGACGATGTTCAATGTTTATCTTCAGCCGGGAGAGATGGGTGTAGCTTCGCATCATAAAGATGGTCGCTATATAAATACTTTTTCCAATGCTCCTTTACAAGTCGAGCTCGATTCGTTATTAATTGAGTTGAAGCGCGAACCGGCCTATGCCGATTATGGACGCCTGAGCCGGGCTGTCCAGCAGGCGTATCTTGACCGTGGCAATGCACCCGATTCGTTGGTGGATGCCGAGCGGGAAGCCATTGTCAAGGCGCTTACGGCCTTGCTTGACAGGCCGGGACGTACGCATAGCGAAGCTTTGACGAGCATTATTGCAGACTATTCCGGGATGCTCACAGTTGAGCAGGTGGACAATTTTTGCCGCCGGTTCGACGCTTCCTTGTATGACACGTTTTACCTGACGGAGATGCGTTCGCATGTCGCTCGCGAACGCCGCGTCGCCGAGGGGCAGCCTGCGCCCGATTTCATCGCGCAGGATCTTGCGGGGCAGACTGTCCATCTGTCGGACTACCGTGGTCGGTGGGTGTTCCTCGAATTCAGCGCGTCGTGGTGCGGTTGGTGTAAGCGGGAGATTCCTTACATACGTCGGGCTTACGATGCATTGAAGGATAAGAATGTCGTCTTTCTCACTCTCATGATGGACGACCGGAAAGACCTTTGGCAGGGCGAGGTCGAGAAGCATGACATCACATGGACCACGCTCTCCGACCTCAAGGGCATACGCGCCAGCGAGATTGCCCGCGACTACAATGTCAGTGGTATTCCAGCTTCTTTTGTCATCAGTCCTGAAGGCCGGATTGTCGACCGCGACCTTCGTGGCGACGAGGTGCTGGACAAGCTGAAGTCTTACGTCGGACAGTGACGGTCTCCGTGCGCTGTTCCCACCACTTCGCTGCCCACTCCACGAACAGGGGCCAGTCGATGACGTCTGTATGGTCGCCGCGGTGCATGCGATAGGCCAGGGGGCCGCCGTCGTAGAGCTTGTCCACGGCGGGCAGGCGCTCGCCACGGTCCTGAAAACCTGCTGTGCCGAGCAGGCGGTAGACCGGGGAGACGCGGAGGCAGGTGAGATAGGAACCTATGGGGTCGGACCAGGTATCGGCATGGCCTGTGGCAATGAACAGCGGGCGTGGTGCGCAGAGGGCGGCCATCACTTGCGCGTCGACGGGCAAGGCAAGCACCCGGCGGGGAAGTTGCCGGCCAGGCACGAGCGGGCCGCACCAGCGCATGGCCGCACCCGCGAGCCAATGATGCAGGCGGTCCCAGCCGAGGCTCTCGAAGTCCTCGCCGTAGTGGCGGCGCATGGGCGACGTGCCGGCCATGCCTGAACAGCTCAGGTAGGCGAGCGAGAAGCGTCCGTCGAGGGCCATGGCTGCCAGGGCCGATTTCCCGTAGCGCGAGTGTCCGGCGAGGCCGACGCGGCGGGAGTCGATGCGCAGGTCTCCCTCGAAGAAGTCTGCCAGGCGGCTTGCTCCCCAACCCCAGGCGGAGAGCGTGCCCCAGTCAGACGGGCGGCGCCAGCGTCCCCCGTTGCACAAGCCGATGAGATAGTCGGTCAGGTGGGCGCCGTCGTCAGGTTGCAGGCGTGTCGGGTCCATCTGGAGGAATGCCCACCCACGGGCGGCACATGGCTCCAGATAGGCCGTCGGCACGCCTTCCTTCATCCAGGCCAGTTGGATGATGAGGGGCACGCCCTGCGCGTCGTCCGGCACATAGAGGCGGGCATGGATGACAGGCTGGTGCCGGAGGGATGGATGGCGCGACGTGTCGATGCGTCCCTCGACGACGTAGGCACGGTAGCCGGGGAATCCCTCGACCGGCCCTGCGTCCGTCTGTGTCCACTCGATGTGCAGGCTGTCGGCTGCGGCTGGGCGCAGTCCCCATACGGACTCTTCGCACAAGGCCTGCCATTGGGGACGGGCACGCTGCCACCAGTCATCCGGTGTCAGCACCGGTCCCCCGGCGGCGTCGGCCAGTGGGTCAATAGGGGGATAGCCCCCCTCGCGGGAGGGACTCTCGTCGTAGTTCATCCAGAGGCCGAAGGGCGAACGTGTCACTTGGTAGCGCAGCGTGTCGCCGGGGCGGTAGTCCGCGTCGCTCCACCAGAGCCAGGCCCCGCGTTCGCCCGGGTTGGCCGGGTGGATATGGGCGGGACGTGACGGGTCGTCGTCGACAGAGGGGAGGTCGGGCAGGCGGATGCCCAGCTGTTGTAACATGTTTTCGTAGTCCATCACGCTCGTGACAGAGTCGGGCGGAAACGCATCCGCCGTTTGCGGAGCAGCCTCGGAGAGGATGGCGCACATCCCTGCGAGGGCCAGCAGTCGTCGTAAGTCTTTCATCGTCTATGACTGTTTATTGTTTATTTATCAATGATTTAAGTGCATTTGCAAAAAACATCGCCGAGGGGCCGGTGAGGACTCTATGGAGACGCTGCTCATGTCTCTATGGAGTCGTCGGGTGTGTCTCTATGGAGTCGCCAGGGGTGTCTCTATGGAGTCCTTGGCAGCATCTCCATAGAGTCCTTGATGCCTCCATGCAGGCATTTCGCGGAGCGGGAAAATGTTCAGCCTTTTTTACCAAACGAGGGGTCGATGCGGAGCAGGGCCGCAGCGCCGAACGTCGCGAGGCAGCAGGCCGTCACCCAGAGGAAGAAGGCGCGGTAGCCCATCCACTCCTGGAGCACGCCGGCCATCATGCCCGGGAGCATCATCCCGAGGGCCATGAAGGCGGTGCAGATGGCGTAGTGGGCCGTCTGCGACGCACCGCGGGAGTAGTAGATGAGATAGAGCATGTAGGCCGTGAAGCCGAAGCCGTAGCCGAGCTGCTCGACGAAGACGCATGAGGAGACGACCCAGAGCGAGGAGGGCTGGGCGTAGCTCAGGTAGACGTAGACGACGTCGGGCAGGGAGATGGCCCAGACCATGGGCCAGAGCCAGCGGCGCAGACCGTGGCGTGCTGCTGCCACTCCGCCCACGATGCCGCCGAGGGTGAGTCCGATGATGCCCACCGTCCCTTGCACGAAGCCGACTGATTCCGTGTCCAGCCCCAGGCCGCCGGCTTCGACGGGGTCGATGAGGAAGAGGTTGGCCATCTTGGCCAGCTGTGCCTCCGGCAGGCGGTAGAGGAGCATGAAGAGGATGGCTGCCCAGGCACGTTCTTTGCTGAAAAACGTGACGAACGTCGTGCCGAAGCCGCGCAGGATGCCGTGAAGGCCTCCGCCCGTGGATGCAGTCCTGTCGGCTGACGGACGGGGCAGGCGCAGGACGTGATAGGCAAAGAAGAGGAAGAAGAGTGCGGCCAGGAGGGCGAAGGTGAGCGTCCAGGCGCGGGGGATGTCGCCTGTGAGGTGTTCCAGGCGGCCGGCGAGCATGATGAGCAGGCCCTGCCCGGCGATGGTGGCGATGCGGTAGAAGGTGCTGCGGATGCCGACGTACATGGACTGCTCGTGTGGCGTGAGGGCGAGCATGTAGAAGCCGTCGGCGGCGATGTCGTGCGTGGCCGAGCTGAAGGCCATCAGCCAGAAGAAGGCGAGTGTCCATTGCAGGGCGTGGGGCGCGGGGATGGAGAATGCGACTCCGGCCAGCGACGCGCCTACGATGAGCTCCATCGTGACGACCCACCATCGCTTCGTGCGCATCAGGTCGACGACGGGACTCCAGAAGGGTTTGATGACCCAGGGCAGATAGAGCCACGAGGTGTAGAGCGCGATGTCGGCATTGGAGATGCCCAGCCGTTTGTACATCACGACGGATATGGTCATCACGGCCACGTAGGGCAGGGCTTCGGCGAAGTAGAGGGTCGGTATCCAGGCCCAGGGGTTGCGGTATGTCTTCATGTGTCAGTAGAGGGTTAAGAGTTGTGTGTTCCGGTAGTAGTGTGCGAGGATGTCGCGGTAGGAGTATCCCCGGGCGCCCATGACGGCAGCGCCGATTTGGCACAGGCCGACGCCGTGTCCCCATCCTGCTCCGTGCAGGGTGAACTCCTGCGGGGGCGTGCCTTCGCCGCGGTCGACGACGAAGGCCGAGCTGAAGAGGTGCGTGGGGGAGAGTGCCCGGCGTATTTCCAGCTCTTTGCCTATCGTGAGGCTGCGCCGCTCGCCGACGACGCGCAGGCGGACGATGCGGCCCGAGGCTCCGCGTTCGAGGGGCGTGAGGTCGAGGATGGCGCCGAAGTCCGTGCCGGTGCGTTCGTGGAGGAGGCGGGAGAGTTCCGCCTGGGTGTAGCGCACGGTCCAGCGGTAGAAGTCGGGGGTCGTCTCGCGGTCATAGTCGTTGAGGATTTGGGAGAGGATGGCGGGGTCGTCCGTGTGGCAGAATGCCTCGGGGGCGGATGTCATCCAGCGGCGTGCCTCGTCCTCGCGGGTGAGGTCGGGCAGGAGTGCCGGCGGCGGACAGTCGCGCACGGGTTGCAGGTAGTCCGGGTCGCGGTCGTCCCAGCAGGCGGCAAAGTGTTCGCTTGCGCCTCCGCAACACTTCGAGAAGCGCGCGTCGCAGACGTGTCCCCGGCGGTCGGCGAGCACCTGCCCGCGGGTCTCCGATATGGCTTGGGCAGCGGCCGGATTCATGGCGCGGGTGATGCCCTGATAACGTTGGCAATGGTCGTCGGCGCAGACGTCGAAGAGGTCGTGGTCTTCCCGGTCGTGCCACCGGATGTGTTCGTCGTCCGTCAGGCGGAAGTCCGGATGGGCGGCCTGCGTCTGTGGCCCGCGCCGCCGCCCGATTTGCGCCAGCAGCCAGCTGCGGGAGATGACGGCATGGGCTTTGAGAAATTCCGGGGCGGAAGTGGCGCGCATTTCGGAGGATATGACGCTGGTGAGGTAGCTCTCGACGTCGATGTCGTTGATGGCTGTCATCCCGTCCGCATCGGGGATGATGGTGAGCGAGCCGGTGAAGGTCTGGTCTTCCTGTCGTTGCCAGTGGAAAGAGTGTCCGATGGTGACCTGCTCCAGGGTGAAGGAGGCTGTCTCGTCAGCGGGTGTGAAGGTGAGCCGTGTGCATGTCTCCCCGTCGAGGGTCAGTGCGCCTTCGGCAAATGCAGCCCGGTGTGTCCCACTGAGCATCCGGCCCGAGGCGGTGCGGAATGTGCCGTGGAGGGTGAAGCGGATGTATGGGGCATGCTGGATGATGCCCACGTGGATGGTCGGTGTTGTCATAATCCTGTCTGTATGCGTTCGACCCAAGTTTGCATTTCCTCGTCGCTGAGGCCCACTTCGCGCAGGATGGAGGCCGTCTCTTCGGGTGTCAGGCCTGTGAAGTCCTCCTTCCGGGGCGTGATGACGAGTCCGCCCATGTCGAGTGCGCCGGGGCTGACGGTGCGTGTGCCGTCCGTTCCGTCTCCGTAGCAGGCGGGGCGGTGTTTCCCGCGAGGGATGACGACGAGCACCGTGCGTTCCCGGTCAGTCTCATGCCAGGCCAGCAGGTTCATGCCCGGCTCGTCGTCGCCGTCGTGTCGCGGGAGAAGGCGGAGCCATGAGGCGCATGCCTCGACGGCCCGTGTGCGGTCGGCTGCTTCACAGTCAGCCAGGAAGGCGACGAGGCCGGGACAGAAGTAATCCTCCAATCGGTGCAGGGTGAGTGCATTGTTATATAAGGTATGTGACGGGCGCGGTGACAACCATCTGTCCAGATGGATTTCCAAGGGGACGTAGCCCAGGCTTCCGGCCTGGAAATGCAGGTGGTCAGGTGCGGATGCTCCGCTGCGCGGGCCGTTGTAGAAGATGAAATAGCCTGTGAGGCTGCGTGCCATGTCCAGCATGTCGGCCAGATGGCCTTCGATGCGTTGCGGGCAGTGTTCGCGGTGTGCCAGTGTGAAGTGTTCCGGCAGGATGGGATACGGGTTGACAAGCAGTTCATACGTGCCGAAGCAGGGTCTGTGTGCCTGCTCTTTCGGCCTGTGTGCGGAGCAGAGGAAGCAGGGACGTGTGGCGATGGTCGCATGGTCCATTTTCGCTCCGGTCGAGCGGATGCGTGCCGGGTTGTATTGGAGGATGAGCCCGTTGTCGAATGCCCTGTGCTCCACATGGGCCAGTGCCTCGTAGCGTTGCGCAGTCTCTTGCCAGCAGGCCAGTTGCCGGTGCAGGTAGGCGGAGGCTTCCAGTCCGTCGGGGGTATATTCCCAAGTCTCCCGGTTATGGCGGATGCGTGCCTCGAGTTCCAGTGTGCGCAGGCGGTCTTTGTAGAGATTGTTCGTGTTGACGCGTGCGATGTCCAGTGCCGCGTCGGAGTTGCCTTCCCATCGGCGGCAGAGGTAGACCACGTCATAGACGCGCCCGATGCGGTAACGTCGTGACAGGGCCAGTCCGATGGCGTAATCCTCGCCGTAGCTGGTGTTGGGCAGGAGCAATTCCCGCAGGAGCGGCGTGTAGAAGGCTCTTGGTGCTCCCAGTCCGTTGATGCGCAGGGCATTGTTGCGTCCGTTGTCCGGAGTCCACTCCTTATGGTCGATGATGCCGGGCGGGAGCGTGTGCAGGTCGAAGTCGGTCATGCGGTAGGTGCCGACGACCATCGCGCACTGCTGGCTGCGGAACGCATCGACCATCGTCTGCAAGGTGCTGGTCGAGCTGTAGAGGTCATCACTGTCGAGCTGCACGGCAAACCGGCCGCATGCCGGGTGCAGGATGCCCGTGTTCCAGCATCCGCCGATGCCGAGGTCGTCGCGTTCGGGGCGGATGTGGATGACGCGCTTGTCCGTGTCAGCCAGTCGGGCGATGACTTCCGAAGTGCCGTCAGTCGAATGGTTGTCGATGACGATGACATTATAGGGAAACGAGGTCTCTTGTGCGAGAGCCGAACGGATTGCGTCGCCGATGGTTCGTACCCGGTTTCTTACGGGGATGATGACAGAAGCTTCTGTGTCGAAAGGGACAGTGTCGAGGTCGATGTCTGTGAAGTCATCCGGGTAGAGGTAAGCGCCGATCGCTTTGAGATGTTCCGTACAGACGCGTTCCATTTCGATTTGCACATCCCGGTTTCGCGGGTTGACATAGTCGAATTGGCGTTCACCCGAGAGGCGGGTGTCTGTCTCTTCTTCCGTGTAGAGGTATTCGTTCAGGTGTATGATACGTCTGGCTCCTTGTCCCGCGAGCCATAGGCGGTAGTGGTAGAGTGCAGCGGCCTGGTAGTCCGGCATGTCGTTGAGGCATAGTCGCAGGTCTTCTCCCCGCACGAGCCAGAGCGAGCCGAAGTCGAAGTCGTCGCACAGGCTTCCCTGCTGGTAGTCGATGAGCGGATGGAGTGTGCGGGAGCCGTCAGCATGGAGGTCGTAGTGGTCGGCATAGACAAGTCCGGCTTCCGTAGCCCGTGCCACCTGTACCATGCGTTCCACGGCATGAAAGCCGAGTTGCAGCGATGTGGGTTTGATGCCGAGCAGCAGGTATTCGGCTTCGTCAGACGCTTGGGCGATGGCTTTCAGTCCGGAAGTCGAGACCGGAGAATCGGTCACGAGGTAGTCGCAATTCTCCGGAGCTGCTCCGGAGGGTTGTTGGCGCACAAGCAGATGAAGCTGAAAGGAAAGCGTTCCGTCCTGCAATTCTTTCAGGATGCCGGCAGCCGATGTGTCATCGGTGTAAGGGAAGAAACAGGATATTGTAGGTTTCATGGAAATTATGTTTAAAGAGGGTCGGCAGGTAGTGTGTATGCAGTCATCCTGTACGGCCCAATGTGTGTTTTTAGTCATAAAGTGACGCAAATATAGAGATTATCGTCGTTTTTTCTGTTACCTTTGCCTCGATAATTGCTATACTATATTAAAGTAATGGAGAACGTTAGACGACCACTTTTGGGAATGACCCTGCATGAGTTGCAGGCAGTGACAGTTGAGTTGGGAATGCCGAAGTTTGCGGCCAAGCAGATAGCCGCATGGATTTATGATAAGAAAGTACGGTCCATCGACGAGATGACAAACCTCTCTTTAAAGCATCGTCTTATGCTCAACGAGCGCTACGAAGTGGGAGCTTCAGCTCCTGTGGAGGCAATGCGTTCAGTTGATGGTACAGTGAAGTATTTATATCGTACATCCGAGGGCAACTATGTAGAAGCCGTGTATATCCCGGAGGCTGAGCGTGCGACGCTGTGTGTGTCATCTCAAGTGGGGTGCAAGATGAATTGTCAGTTTTGTATGACCGGCAAGCAAGGCTTTACAGCCAATCTCACTCCAGCCCAAATCCTTAATCAAATCTATTCCCTTCCTGAACGCGACATGCTGACCAATGTGGTGTTTATGGGTATGGGCGAACCGATGGACAATTTGGATAATGTGCTTCGTGCTCTTGAGGTGCTTACGGCTGATTACGGCTATGCATGGAGTCCCAAGCGCATCACAGTGTCGACCGTCGGTTTGCGTAAAGGGTTGCGACGTTTTATCGAGGAAAGCGATTGCCATCTGGCCATCAGTATGCATTCTCCTCTGCCAGAACAGCGTGAGAGCCTGATGCCGGCCGAGAAGGCTTATTCCATTACGGAGATGATTGATTTGCTTCATGATTATGATTTCAGTAAGCAGCGTCGTCTGTCGTTCGAGTATATCATGTTCAAGGGTGTGAATGATACTCCGCTTTATGCCAAGGAAGTGGCCCATCTGTTGCGGGGGATTGACTGCCGTATCAACCTCATTCGTTTTCATGCTATTCCGGGTGTTGACCTTGAGGGTAGCAGTATGGACCGCATGATTGCCTTTCGTGATTATCTGACACAACATGGTTTCTATACGACCATCCGTGCTTCGCGCGGAGAGGATATTTTTGCAGCTTGCGGTATGCTTTCTACAGCCCGTCAGCAGCACATTGACATCAGTAAGAAACAACAAGGTTAATACATTTTATATATAACGATATGGAACGTAACAAGATAAGAGTAGCCATTACGCAGGGCGACATTAATGGTGTGGGTTATGAAGTGATATTGAAAACCTTCGCAGACCCTGCCATGTTGGAACTGTGTACACCTATTATATATGGTTCGCCCAAGGTGGCAGCCTATCATCGTAAGATGATGAATCTCCAGACCAACTTTAGTATTGTAAGTTCTGCTTCTGAAGCCGCGCATGGAAAACTGAGTGTGGTGAGTTGCGCAGGCGACGAACTGAAGGTGGAGTTTGCCAAGCCTTCGGAAGAGGCCGGGCAGGCTGCATTGGATGCTTTGGAGCATGCAGTGGCAGATTGGCGTGCAGGATTGATTGATGTGCTTGTCACGGCACCAATAAACAAGGCTACTATTCAGTCTGACAGTTTCCATTTTCCGGGACATACGGAGTTTATTCAAGAGCGTGCCGGTGATGGTGCTAAGGCTCTTATGATTCTGATGAAAGATGACCTTCGTGTGGCTCTTGTGACGGGACACATTCCTGTGAAGGACATCTCATCTACATTGACAAAGGAACTTATCGAGGAGAAACTTAATATATTCAATCGTGCATTGCGCATCGATTTTCGTGTTGAATGTCCCCGTATAGCTGTGCTTGCGCTTAATCCTCATGCTGGTGATCACGGCTTGTTAGGCAGTGAAGAGCAAGAGATTATTATTCCGGCCATGGAAGCTGCTCGTGCCAAAGGTATACAGTGTTTTGGCCCATACGCCGCAGACGGTTTTATGGGCTCTGATCAGTTAATGGCTTTTGACGGCGTGCTTGCGATGTACCATGACCAAGGTTTGGCTCCTTTCAAGGCTTTGGCTATGGACGAAGGTGTAAACTTTACAGCGGGATTACCACTCGTGCGTACTTCTCCTGACCATGGTACTGCTTATGACATTGCAGGCAAAGGCATTGCTTCGGAGGCTTCGTTTCGCCAAGCTGTCTATACGGCTATTGATGTGTTTCGCAATCGTTTACATGACAAGGAATATCGTGTAAACCCTCTACGAAAGCAGTATTACGAAAAACGTGATGACAGTGACAAGTTGAAGCTTGATGCCGTGGACGATGAAGAAATCCTATGATGTGGGTATAAAGAGGAGGCTGGTTTCATTTGATGGAATCAGCCTTTTTTGATTAAAGCGGTGATTATTGGGGGGAGGAAGGATATATTTTCTACGAAGAGGATGAGCCAATGATTGACAAAGAAGACATCTATAAAAACGGAGGAAGGATACATTATGACGATGTATCCTTCCTCCGTTATAAGTTTATGCGCTTCTTTTAGCGATTATTTCTTTCTAGCATTACCGTAACGGTTCATGAACTTATCAACGCGTCCAGCTGTGTCGACCAATTTGGACTTACCGGTATAGAACGGATGTGAAGAGCTGGAGATTTCGAGTTTTACACAAGGATAAGTTTCACCTTCGAACTCAACTGTGTCTTTAGTTGCACACGTAGAACGTGAGAGGAACATGTCACCGTTTGACATATCTTTAAACACTACCGGGCGATAGTTATCAGGATGAATGCCTTTTTTCATATTCGTATGTATTATTTCTTTTTATATTTAATTTCTTCTTTTGCTGGTAACAAAAAATTGTGTAATGGTCTCAATTCAGGGTGCAAAGGTAAGCATTCCTACTTAACAGACAAAAAGTTTCTCGCTCTTTTTTCCTGAGAGGGAAGCTTTTTCTACACCTGTGTGACAGAGCCTGCTCACTGTCGTGTACTTTTTATGAGTTCTTTGCGGAAATTGATTTCGGCAATCATAATACGGAAGATTTTCTTGTTGCTTAGTTGCTTCCGGTATTTTTCGACATATTCGCGTTCAAGCTTTTCGAGCGAGACATGGGCGTTCAGGATTTGGTTGACAGCAGATTCATATTGTCTCTCGTGTAAGTCTTGTTCCATGGCCTTTTTCCGTTTGGCATCGGCATCGTCTGTGAGCAATTTCTTTTTGTCTTGTAGTTCGAAGTAGAGTGGAAAGAAAAAGTTTGCTTCTTTAGGCGTCAGACCAGCTTCGCGGATGATGAAGTCCTTTTGCTTTTTGCGGAAGGCTTCTTTCGAGATGCTTTCGTTCTTTTTGGATTGTGCCTGTGCGATGCTTGGAGTGAACCAGCATCCGGTGAGAACGAATAGAAATGTAAGCAGATATGTTTTCATTGAATTCTATGATTTCTTTTCTTGTTAGCTTGCACTGTCGACATCCGTCAGATAGCAGTAGACGGAATAGTCATCCATGTGTGAGTTCATCAGGGCGTCCTCCAGATATTCTTCGTCATAAGAGCGTTCTGAATATTCGCTGGCTGTCCGTGAGGTGATATGTGCTTGGTGCACGGTCGGACCGATGATATAGCGTGCACCTGCGATGATGCCACAGAACATGGCTGCCATGTAGAACCATGGTTTGATGCGTTGCCAGGTTGTGGTATGGTTATGGTGCGGTATGTCGCTGGATATTTCCTTTTGGGGGAGTTTCTCCATCAGTTGTTGCGTGAAGTGTTCGAAGTAGCCTTCGGGCACGCTGAAAGGATTTTCCTTTCCGCAAATATCTTCTAGATTTTTGTCTTTCAAGTTGTTGTTCATACGTCGTGTGTCTTGTTGTCCTGTTTTTATTAGTTAGACCGATGAGGGTTGATAAGGTTTAAAGAGAGTTCTTTAAAAAGAGTTCTATTTTCTTGACCGCATAATGGTAAGTTGCTTTGAGAGCGCCTACGCTAGTTCCTAGGATTTCGGATATTTCTTCGTATTTCAGGTCTTGAAAATATTTCATGTTGAACACCAACCGCTGTTTCTCGGGCAATGTCATAAGAGCTTTTTGTAGGAGCATTTGCGTTTCGTCGCCGTTGAAGAACGGATCGCTTTCCAATTTGTTTACCATGCCGGCTTCCGGATCGTCGAGAGGGACAGATTGGTTGTTTTGTTGCTTGCTGAGAAAAGTAAGGCATTCGTTGAGTGCGATTCGATAGAGCCAAGTGGCAATTTTGGCATCGCCGCGAAAGTAGTCGATATGAGTCCAGGCCTTGATGAAGGTGTTCTGTAGCAAGTCGTTTGCATCGTCATGTGATAGAACCATGCGGCGTATTTGCCAATAGAGCTGTTCGCTATATTGATTTACGATAGTTTCAAATGCAGTCCGTTGGGTTTGTGGGTCGTGCAGTTGTTCGAGTATTGTATTTTCGTCGTAGGCTTTCATGCGTGGTGTGTTGGGTGCATCCAGGCCTTTTTATAGGGCGATGCACAGGTTTTCTTTGGCGGCGATTGTTTCTGGAAATATCTCTCGCGCTTCTTTCAGAAGTGTGCTTTCATCCTCGTAGCGTGCCGAATAGTGTCCGATGAGCAGCCGCTTGACTGCTCCGTCCTTTGCCAGTTGTGCTGCCTGGGCGGCTGTCGTGTGGAATGTTTCTTTGGCTCGTGCTGATTCGCTGTTGGCGAACGTCGCTTCATGATAGAGCAAGTCTACTCCCCGCACCGTGTCAGCCAGTCGGGGGAGGTAGATGGTGTCTGAGCAATAGGCATAGCTGCGCGGCGGAGCTGACGGGCACGTCAGTCGACTGTTGGGTATCACCGTACCATCGGGAAGTGTATAGTCCTCGCCGTTTTTGATGGCATTGATGGCAAAGGTCGGTATGTCGTAGAAGTCAATCATGTCGCGGATGATATGGTTGGGCGTCGGTTTTTCCCGGAACAAGAATCCGCAGCATGCGATGCGGTGTTGCAAGGGGATGGTATGAATGCTGACCGACCGGTCTTCGTAGATAAGGGAAGAAACATTTGTGTCGAAAGGATGGAACACGACTTTGTAGTCTATGCCCTTGCAGAAGAAATCCAGTTGGGGTTGCAGCAACGTTTCGAGTTCGGCGGGTGAGTAGATGTGCATGGAGGCGGTGCGTCCCAGCAGACCGAATGTGGACAGCAGGCCGATGAGGCCGAAGCAGTGGTCGCCGTGCAGGTGGGAGATGAAGATATGGTTCAGGCGGGAAAATTTCAAGCGAGAACGTCGGAGCTGGGTCTGGCTGCCTTCGCCGCAGTCGATCATGAATAGTTTCTCGCGAATGTTCACCACTTGTGAGCTTGGATAATGCCGCGTTGTCGGCAGTGCTGAACCGCATCCTAATATGTTGACTTCAAATTTCTCCATTACGGGACAAAGGTAATAAAAAAACAGGGAAGCAGTCAATCATTCGTGTGGGTATTGCTCGGAAAAAGTGATGCTTCCCTGTTTCGGTTTCGGTGTCAGAAGCTCTGTCTGTGGAACTCGACGACGGCTTCAATGCCTTTGCGCAAGATGTCGAGCGGTATGTTTTCGTTGGGTGAATGGATGGCGTTGCTTTCCAATCCGAAGCCCATCAGGACGGTCTTGATGCCAAGGATGCGCTCGAAGTCGGAGATGATGGGGATGCTGCCACCGCGGCGCACGGCCAAGGGGTGCTTGCCGAATGCTTTGGTGAAACCTTTCTCTGCGGCTTGATAGGCCGGCAGATCGATGGGGCAGACGTAGCCTTCGCCGCCGTGCATGGGGGTGACTTTCACTCGGACTGAGCGGGGCGCAATGGACTGGATGTAGTCCACGAAGAGGCGGGATATTTCCTCGTGTTGCTGGTGTGGGACGAGCCGGCATGACACTTTCGCATGGGCTGTCGACGGGAGGACGGTCTTCGAACCTTCGCCTGTGTATCCGCCCCAGATGCCGCAGATGTCGAACGAGGGACGGCAGCTGTTGCGTTCCAGTGTCGAATAGCCTTTCTCGCCTTGCAGCTCGTCCACGCCGATTGCTGCCTTGTAACGCGCTTCGTCGAAGGGTATTTGGGCGATCATCCGGCGTTCAGCCTCGGGCACGGGCTCGACACGGTCATAGAAATGGGGGATGGTGATGCGTCCGTCAGCGTCGGTCACCTGAGCCAGCATCTTGCAAAGCACATTGATGGGATTGGCCACGGCTCCGCCGAAATGCCCCGAGTGAAGGTCGCGGTTCGGGCCTGTCACTTCGATTTCCCAATAAGCCAGGCCGCGTAGTCCTGTCGTGAGCGAAGGCAGGTCGGCTCCCAGCATGCTGGTGTCGGACACGAGGATGACGTCGGCCTTCAGTAGTTCGCGGTGCTCTTTCAGGAAAGCGTTCAGGCTGGGCGAACCGATTTCTTCCTCACCCTCGAAGATGAACTTCACGTTGTGTTTCAGTTCTCCATGGCGTACCATGTATTCGAAGGCTTTCACCTGGATGAACGATTGTCCCTTGTCGTCGTCGGCGCCACGGGCGAAGATGTGCCCGTCACGCACTTCCGGTTCGAACGGGTCGCTCTTCCACAGTTCGAGCGGCTCGGCCGGCATGACGTCATAGTGGGCATAGACAAGCACTGTGGGGGCATCGGGTGACACGCGTTTTTCGGCATAGACCAGCGGGTTGCCTTGTGAGGGCATGACCATCGCTTCGTCCGCTCCGGCTTCCAGCAGGAGTTCTTTCCAGCGCGAGGCGCAGGCTAGCATATCGTCCCGGTGTTCCGGTTTCGCACTGATGCTGGGGATGCGGATGAGGCTGAACAGCTCGTCCAGGAAGCGGGACTCGTTTTCTTTGATGTAATCTTTTACGTCCATGGTGTGTATGTGGTTTAGATTTATAAATGAGTTGTCTTGTTGAGCAGGTAGTAGTCGAGCAGGGTCATGGCCGTCATGGCCTCCACGATGGGGACGGCACGCGGCAGGACGCACGGGTCGTGACGTCCACGGGCTGTGACGTGGGTGTCATGTCCGGCCGTGTCGACAGTCGCTTGTTCCATGAGTACCGTGGCCACGGGCTTGAATGCCACGCGGAAATAGATGTCCTGTCCGTTGCTGATGCCGCCTTGTATGCCTCCCGAGTGGTTGGTGCGCGTGTCGATGCGCCCGTCGTGGTCATAGAAGAGGTCATTCTGCTGCGAGCCGGTCAGGTGCATGCTTCCGAAGCCTTCGCCATATTCGAAGCCCTTTGCTGCATTGATGCTGAGCATGGCGGCCCCCAGCGCGGCGTGGAGTTTGCCGAAGGCGGGCTGGCCCAATCCGACAGGGCAGCCGCGGACGACACACGTGATGACGCCGCCTATGGTGTCGCCACGGCCTTTCACGGCGGCTATCAGCGCCTCCATCTCCCGCGCCTTTTCCGGGTCGGGGCAGCGCACAGGGTTTTGTTCGATGAGGCTGAAATCATAGTCCGTGTAGGGACGTTCGAGGGCGATGGGGCCGACTTGCGACGTGTAGGCCGTCACCGTCACGCCCAGCTCCCGGAGGGCGAGCTTCGAGAGCGCGCCGCCCACGCAGCGGGCGATGGTCTCGCGTGCCGACGAGCGTCCGCCTCCGCGGTGGTCGCGCAGGCCGTATTTGCAGGTGTATGTGTAGTCGGCATGCGAGGGGCGGAAGAGGCCGCGCAGGTCCTCGTAGTCGGCCGAGTGTTGGTTCGTGTTGCGCACGAGGAAGCCGATGGGGCAACCCGTCGTGCGGCTTTCGAAGATGCCTGAGAGGAACTCCACGCTGTCGGGTTCGCGGCGTGCCGTCGTCAGGCGGCTCTGTCCGGGGCGGCGGCGGTCCAGTTCGCCTTGGACGAAGGCGGTGTCGATGGCGATGCCTGCCGGGAAGCCGTCGATGACGCCTCCGATGGCCGGGCCGTGTGATTCGCCGAACGTGGTCAGCCGCAGCAGGTTGCCGAAAGTGTTGTTGAACATGGGTCTGTATGCTTGTTTAAATGGTTAGTATGTCTGCCCGCCAAATTTAGCAGGAATATATAAGGTGTACAAGCCGGCGGGCGCAAAATCGCTTCCCGCCCCCTCGTCCGTCCTTCATGTGCCCCGCGGGAGGGCGTCTCGCCGCGCTCGTGCCGGGGTCGGACCGACGGACGTGTGTCGGCGCTCCCATCGGATATGCGTTGGCGTCGCCGACGGATATGCGTTGACGCTGCCGACGGATATGCGTTGACACGACCTACGGATATGCGTTGGTCCGGCCCTCCCCTGAGGCTCAAAACGAGGGAGGGCACACCGTCTTCCCGATGTGCCCTCCCGTATAGGTCTAATGGTTGTATATGAGCCTGTTGTCAGAATGCGTAGCCGAAGCCCAGGTTGAGATAGATGCTATACATGCTGAAGGTGATGGTCTTGAAGTCTTTTTGGAAGATGTCGTTCAAGCCCCACTGCAAGTCGGCATGCACCGTCAGGTGGCGGTATGCTTTCCACGAACCTCCGGCCTGGATGCCCCATTGGAACTTGCGCAAGTCGTCCGAGAAGTCGTAGGTCGCGATGTTGTCCCCCTCGAAATAGACGGCCGTTCCCGTCGCGTCAGGCGTGCGCAGGTGTCCTTCATAGACATTGCCGGAGAAGTCGCCTTCCACGAGGTAGGAGAAGTACGGTCCGGCCGACACTTGCCAGCGGTCGCTGATCTTATACTTGGCCAGCACGGGGATGGTGAGGTAGGAGAGGTCGGCTTTCGTCTTCACGCCTCCTGTCCAGAGTCCGGCGGTGCGTCCTCCGGCGTCGTTGAATATCTCCATGCCGTAGTTCTTCACCGTCGCCTTGGTGTTCATCGCCTTGGATTCCAGTCGAAGTCCTAGTCCGACGCCCCATTTCTTCTGAGGGTCAATCCACTTGGTGACGTTGCCTTCGATGCTGATGGCCAGCCCCGGCTTGTAGCTGTCGATGCTGCGGATTTCCGCAGGCAGGGGGAGGGGCGACGTGCCGCCGATGTTCACTCCTGCGCGGAACTCGTAGTCCAGTCCGTGGAGTGCCGACCAGATGAGTCCCTTGTATTCGCGCCAGCTCTGTGCGCTTGCGCCGACGGCCACCAGGACGAGTAAGATGCTTATGATGTTTCTTTTCATAGATGTATGATATTACTGCTGTTCTTCGTTCGTTGATTCTTCACACTCGATGTTCACTTCGTCAATCCACAGCGTGCTGCCCACGGCCCCGCGGAAGTAAGCTCCTTCCTTGCTCGAGGAGAAGACGATGGCGAGCTTGTACTCTCCGTTGGCCAGCCCTTCGCGGTCGACGGTCTTGCCTTCGACGGGCTCGAATGGCAGGTCGAAATAGGTCCAAGTGTCGCCCGTTTCCTCAGTCTTCGGGATGCGTGCGACGAGGACGATGTGTTCGTTTTGCGGGCGTCCGTCGATGGGGAAGAGGTCGCCGTCGAGCGAGTAGTCGATGGTCGGTGCTTCGTAGAGGACGGCATAGAAGTCGCCTGTGTCGTTCGTGCCCAGCGGGTTGCCGTCAGCATCCTGCATCTCGCCTCCCGACTGGTATTTATACCATCCTGTCATGCGCACCGGCATCCGGGTGAAGGGGAAGCCGAAGTTTGTGGCTGTCAGCGGGGAGCCGATGGCATTCCTTACGTCAAATGAGCCGACGAAGAGGTTTCCGGCTGCAATGCGCATGTCGACCATTTCGCCGAAGCTGCCGGTGTCGCGTGTCTGCAGGCGTACTCCCCTGCCGCTGTATCCGTCCACGATTTGTGCCGTCGGATAGTCATCCGGGGTGAAGCCCATGCCCGTGAGTTGGAATCCGGGGTTTCCACTCGCCCATTCCATGACGTCTTCGCTGTTGGTCAGGTAGATGATGTTGTAGGGGGAGTTTTGTTTCAGGTTCTCGAAGGAGTAGCTGACGGGGAGCATGATTCGGTTGTAGCGGATGCTGTAAGTGGCCGTCGTGATGCCGTCCTCGGCCGTGACGATGAATTGTCGGCTGGTTTTCTCCCGGAAGTCATACAGCGAGTGGGCTGCGTCGTCGCCTTCTTCGGACGTTTCAGGCCGTATGGTCGCCCCTTGGGGGAGGGTGAAGATGAGTTCCTGGATGCGGTCTTCTTTGAGGACATAGAGTTCGATGGTCTTGGCCAAGTCGTCCTTGGTCACGGAGTACAGGCCGCTGCCCGAACAGTCGTCGATGGCGGCCTCGACATTGAGCGCTTCGTCCTGTATGCAGGAAGCGAAGAGCATCGTGCTGATAAGCAGTAAGAATAAGGGAAACTTTTTCATTGAGTCTGGTTTTACATAGGTGGAAAAAAAGTCTTCGGAAGGTTCTTATCACCTCGAAAGATGCTAAGGGAATCTTCCGAAGACTTGATAGGCATATTACAAGTGTTCAGAAAAAGCTTTTGCTCGTTCAGGAGTGGCAGCCACATCCGCAGCCGTCGTGGTGGTGTCCGCCGCCGCAACAGTCGCAACCTCCGCCGCAGCCTTCTCCGGCAAACATGTTGACCACTTCCTGGATTTCAGCATTCGTGGCCGGGCGCGACTCGGTGACAGTCCCCACGAAGTGAAGGTCTTTCCCAGCAAACGGGTGGTTGAAGTCCATGCGTACGCTGTCGTCCTTGATTTCCACGACAGTCCCGTTCAGGTGGTTGCCGTCGCTGTTGACCATCGGCAGGATGTTGCCGACAAACACGCGCTTGGCGTCAAATTGGCCGTCGATTTCGAAGAAGTGTTTCGGCAGGTCAAGGATGTGTGTCGGGTCGATTTCTCCGTAGGCATCTGCCATAGGGATGACAAAGTCGAACTTGTCGCCCTTGTTCAGCTTTGCAATATTTTCCTCGAAAGCCTCCAGTGTGATACCCATGCCGGAGATGAATTGGAAGGGATGTTCGGCCGGGGCTTGCTCGACCATGCTTTCTTTACCTCCGTCTTCGACATACAGTTCGTAGGCGACGGTGATGTATTTGTTTGAGTTGTTTTCCATATACCTTAATTATATATAGTTAGAAGTTTAGAAAATTATGGGGCAAAGATACGCAAATCTCAGACTATATGAGGAATAATAGGTGCGTTTTTCAGCGAAATGAGTATCTTTTAGCAGGAAAAGTTATAATTGAAAGCTAATCGTGACGTTTTTATGACGATTTCTCTTGATATAAATCAAATAAGTGACGGTTTAGACTTGGGTTTACATATATTAACAGAATAAGCGAGGCGGGTCTAAGAAAAGGCTTATATCTTTGCGATGTCAAAAAGAAAGAGATAGAAGAGAAAAATAGCAATTTTAGTTATTAAGTTTAATTTTTTAAGGTAAAAGGAGAAAGATTATGAAAAGGATTGCATTACTTTTTGCAGCTACGCTGCTTGTGGTATCGACAGGCTTTGCAGGTGAAAGAACCAATGCTGAGACGTGGACTTGGTCAGTGAATGCAGGCCGATTGACACACTGCCTGGAATTGAGCAGCAGTCAGTATGACGATGTTGCCATGGCTTGTGAGTATTTCTCGAATAAACTCTTGAAGGCTGCCCGCAGCAAAGACGAGGCTTCTCGTTCGACGTTGGTCCGCAAAGCTGTGATGGGGAATTTGAAGTTGATGAAATCTGCTTTGGACAAAGAACAATATAGGAAATACGTGACGTTGCTGAATTTGACGTTACACAATAAAGGACTTGATGTTTATTTGGATTAACGATAGAAGACAAATACAATTAATCGAGAGGGAAAATAGAAAGGCAGGGAAGATTTGTTTCTTCTCTGTCTTTTTTTGTGTTATCTTTTATTTCTATATGATGGGCTATGATGGATTCTTCTTTATATTTGCAATGCGATAAAGCGTTAGAAGGGATTAATGAAAATCAAAAACAACAATGAGTAAGAAGATTGTAACTTTCGGGGAGATTATGCTACGCTTGACTCCTCCTGACAATTTGCGTATACAGCAAAGCCGTCTTTTTGTGGCCAACTATGGTGGAAGCGAGGCCAATGTGGCCATTTCCATTGCCAACTATGGCGGAGAAGTGGACTATGTGACCCGCCTGCCGGAAAATGCCTTGGGCGAAAACTGCATCACGGAACTTCGCTCGCACAACGTGGGGACGAAAAACATCCTGTTGGGCGGGAAGCGACTGGGCACTTATTACATGGAGAAAGCCGTGGCCATGCGCAGCTCGCAGGTGATTTATGACCGAGACGGCTCTTCGTTCACTGACCTGAAGCCGGGGATGGTCGACTGGCACCGTGTCTTCGAAGGGGCCAGTATCTTCCACTGGTCAGGCATCGATGCTTCGTTGACCGACGGGCTGGCTGCCGTCTGTGAGGAAGCCATACAGGTCGCCGACGAAATGGGTCTTACCATCTGCTGTGACATCAACTATCGCAAAAATCTATGGAACTATGGAAAGAATGCGAAGGAGGTGATGCTTCCGCTGATGGAACACAGTGACATCCTGTTCGGCAGCGAAGGCGAGTATTCGACCATCCTGGGCATACCTTCGCCGGGATTCACTTCCGAGTCGGCTGATGACGGCATCGACCGTTATGCCTATGACAACTTCTGTCGGGAAATCAGTAAATATGTCCCCCGCTGCAAACACATCTACATCGCGTTGCGCAATGTGATGAGTTCGGAACACCATACCTTGGCCGGCGTGCTCCACTCGGAGGGGACGACCAAATTCACACGGGTGTATGACATCAACAACATTGTCGACTGCATCGGTGTGGGGGATGCCTTTGTGGGCGCACTGCTCTATGCACACACGGCCTACGAGGACGACCAGAAGCGGGTGGACTTCGCTGCTGCCGCTTCGGCGCTCAAGAACACCATAGCCGGTGACTACAACATGGTGAAGGCAAAAGAAATCGAAGCCTTGATACTGAAAAACGGAAGCGGGGAAATCAATCGCTGACATCCGTTCGTCCGATCAGGGCTTGTGAGAACCTGCCAGTCTGTTTGGTACAAGAACAGGCCGGCAGGTTTTTTCATTTATCCCTTCGATGAGGCCTGTAGACAGCCCCGAAGTGCCCTGTTAAGGGTAGCCGACCACGCCCTCCTTTCCGCCCGACCACGGAAAGGAGGGTATGGTCGGGCGGAAAGGAGGGTGCTCAAACGGCTGGAATGTCAGCCTTTGTCAGCCGATGGAGCGGACGTTTTTGTGGCTCTTAACGAACTTTTTGCTAACAAACGGGAGCAATGTTTTTGAAACTGAATAAATAAACATTACTTTTGCTCTCTAGTAGACAGTTGATTCTAAATAATTACTTTAATTATACGTACTATGAATAATCATCCAAGCATTCCGGAACTGACCCTGAAATGCGAACAAATCAGAAAACGACTAGTCGAGGTGGTCTACAAAGCTAAAGCCGGGCACATCGGTGGAGACCTCTCTTCATTGAACGCCCTGACGGCGCTCTATTTCCGTATCATGAATGTCGATCCCCAGAATCCGAAGATGGAAGGACGCGACCGTTTCATCATGAGTAAAGGTCACTGCGTGGAGGCTCTCTACACCGTGCTTGAGGCCAGAGGTTTCATCACGAAAGAGCTGGTTGACACCTATGGGGAATATCTATCTATACTGGCCGGCCACCCGACGGTGGAGGTTCCGGGCATCGAGTTCAACAGCGGTGCGCTGGGACACGGCCTGTCCATCGGTGTGGGCTGCGCCATCGCTGCCAAGATGGACAAGAAACCCTATCGCACGTATGTGCTGATGGGCGACGGCGAACAAGGCGAAGGTTCCATCTATGAAGCTGCGATGGCTGGAAACAAATATAAACTGGACAACCTCGTGGCCATGATTGACCGCAACGGCCTTCAGATCAGTGCTTCGACCGAGGACGTTATGCCCATCGAGCCGATTCGCGCCCGCTGGGAAGCTTTCGGCTGGGACGTGCATGACATCGACGGAAACAGCATGGAAGCCATCGTCAAGACACTCGAGAACATCGATTATACCAATGGCAAACCCCATCTTGTCATCCTTCGCACGACGAAGGGATTCCACGTGTCGCTGATGGAGAACATCTTGAAGTGGCATCATGGCGTGCCCACGGCTGAGGAGTATGAGAAGGCCATTACAGAGATTTCAAACCGCATCGAAGAACTTAAAAAGAACTGTTAATCATGGAAATAAAGAGTGTTGCCTGCCGTAAGAGTTTCACGGACACAATGTTGGAACTCGGCAAAAATGATAAGAATATAATCGCCGTGACCACTGATGCACGTGGCTCGGTGACGCTGACTGACTTTGCCAACCAGTTGCCGGAACAGTTTGTGGAGTGCGGCATAGCCGAGCAGGACGCCGTGGGTATCGCTGCCGGCCTGGCTTCGTGTGGCAAGAAAGTGTTTGTCTGCGGTCCGGCTTGTTTCTATGTGGCCCGCAGCCTGGAGCAAGTGAAGGTGGACGTCGCCTACTCCAACCAGCCGGTCAAGATTCTCGGCGTGAGCGGTGGTGTGGCCTACGGTGCATTGGGTGCGACGCACCACAGCTTGCATGACATAGCCGTGCTCCGTACATTCCCCGGCATGCAAGTCGTGCTTCCCTGTGATGCACGTCAGACACGCAAGCTCGTGAAGGAACTTGTCGACTATCCCCATCCGGTTTATGTACGCGTCGGCCGCAACGCCGTGCCCGATGTGTATGAGAACGATGACTTTGATTTCCACATCGGCAAGTCCATCCAGCTCCAGGACGGAAAAGACCTCACCATCATCGCTACCGGTGAGACCGTGTATCATGCGTTTGAAGCCGGCAAGCGTCTGGCAGCTGAAGGCATCAGCACGCGTGTCATCGACATGCACACCCTGAAGCCTGCCGACACGGAAGCCATCGTGAAAGCTGCTGAGGAGACCGGCCGTATCATTACGGTGGAAGAACACAGCATGTATGGCGGACTTGGCGGCATCGTGACCGAGACTGTCTGCCAGTCGTGCCCCGTACCGGTGCGCATCCTGGGCATTCCTGACGAGAATGCCATCCACGGCAAGCCTTTGGAAATCTTCCATTATTACAACCTGGATGCTGATGGCATCTATGCCACGGCCAAGGATTTCGTGAAGTAAAGAAACACTATTATCGCTTCCGGGGATTCTTTGTAGGCCCCGGAAGCTTTACCTTTTCAAATAACCTTATCACTCTCTATGAGATACATCATCGCTATCGACCAGAGTACGTCGGCCACGAAGGCTGTGCTATTCAACGAACAGTGCCAGCTCATCTGCCGCAAGAACGTACCTCATAAGCAATATTATCCGCAACCGGGCTGGGTGGAGCATGACGCGGAGGAAATCTACCGGAACATGGTGGAGGCCATTCGCGAAGTGGTGGAAGCCAGCCGTGGCGACAATGTGGAGTATTCGTTGGCCATCACCAACCAGCGCGAGACCGTAGTCGTCTGGAACCGTTTCACGGGCAAGCCCGTTTATAATGCCGTGGTGTGGCAATGCCAGCGCGGCGCGGCCATCTGTGATGACCTCAAGCAGCGCGGCTATACGGAGTTCATCCAAGAACGGAGCGGCTTGCTCATCGACCCTTACTTTGCTGCCAGCGGGGCTAAATGGATTTTGGACAATGTGTCCGGTGCCCGGGAAGCTGCTGACAAGGGCGAATTGCTCATGGGCACCATCGACTCATGGCTCGTCTGGAAGCTGACCGGCGGCAAGGTGCATGCCACAGACTACACGAATGCATCCCGCACACTGCTCTTCAATATCCACACCCTCGACTGGGACGACGATTTGCTCTCCCTCTTTACAATCCCTCGCAGCATGATGGCTGTCCCGAAACCTTGCGACTCTGTCTTCGGCGAGACTACCGTGGACGGCGTCTTCGACAGACCTGTACTCATCGCCGGTGTGCTGGGTGACTCCCACGGCGCGCTTGCAGGACAGATGTGTTTCGAGTCCGGTATGGGCAAGGCTACGTACGGCACAGGCTCGTCTGTCATGGTCAACATCGGTGAGAAAGCCATCAAGGCTCCTGAAGGGCTGGTGACTTCTGTCGGCTTTGCTGCCACGGGCAAGGTGTTTTATGCCTTCGAAGGAAACATTCATTGCACGGGTGCTACCATCAAGTGGATGGTCGACGAACTGAAACTCATCGACAGTCCGACTGTCATCGAGGAGTATGCCTTGAGCGTGCCCGACAATGGCGGGGTCTATCTCGTGCCTGCTTTTGCCGGACTGGGAGCACCTTGGTGGAATCCGCATGCCAAAGCCATGATTAGCGGCATGACACTGGCCACGACGCGCGGACATGTTTGTCGGGCTGCTCTGGAAGCCATAGCCTATCAGGTGAAGGACCTTGTCGACCTGATGACCCATCATGCCGGCATCAAGTTGAAGGAACTGCGTGTCGACGGTGGACCTACTAAAAACAAGTTGCTCATGCAGTTTCAGGCCGACATGCTGAACGCCTGCATCAATCGTTCGGATGTGGAGGAGGCTTCGGCGTTGGGGGCTGTGGTGATGAACGGACTGGCCCGTCGCGTGTGGGCAGACCTGGACGAAGTGGCAGCCCTGCGTACGACGGACAACCGCATCTTGCCTGATATGAAAGAGGAGGAGCGAAGCCGCCTTTATGCGGGATGGATGGAAGCCATACAGACTGTGAACAAGAAGAAATAAAGAATAGAACTAACAACTAATTAACTTATACGTATGATTAAACAAGCTAAACCCGGAAAAGAAACTTTCGGTTTGATTATCGGAACACGTGCGTACTTTAATGCAGAACTTGCAGTCGACGTGCGTAAGACTTTGCTTGAAGAACTGGAAAAAGCTGGTTACGGCTATGTCATCCTTGATGAATGTGACACCCCGACGGGTGGTTCTATGGAGACGGTGGAGGACGGTAAGAAATGTGCTTCCTTGTTCCGTGCTCATCGTGATGAAATCGATGGTATCATCGTGTCGCTGCCCAACTTCGGCTTTGAAGTCGGCATTATCAATGCCATCAGCCGCGCAGAGCTGAATGTGCCGGTGTTGGTTCAGGCTTGTGACGACCAAAACGACAAGGTCGACCTCGACAGTCGCCGCGATGCTTTCTGCGGAAAGATTTCTGTGTGCAACAATCTTTACCAATACGGCATACCTTTCACTGACACCACCCTGCACACGTATTCCATCCACAGCGACCTGCTGATGAAGGATATTCATAAGTTTGCTGCCATTTGTCGCGTCGTACGTAAGCTGACTCATGCACGTATCGGCCAAATCGGTACTCGTCCGTTGGGATTCAACACTTGCCGCTACAGCGAGAAACTCCTTCAAGCTAGCGGCATCACTGTCGTGCCCGTGGACATGAGCGAAATCATCTTCAATGCCCGTAAGATCGACAATCAGGCTGCCGCGCTGAAGGCTAAGATGGAAGAAATCAGCCACTACGCCAAAGTGCCCGAGGCTTATCAGGAGAAGCTTGCCCTGCAAGCCAAGTTCGGACTGGCTGTGGAAGAGTGGATTCAGGCCAACGAAGTGGACGCCGCTGCCATCCAGTGCTGGGACTCGCTGGAGCAGAACTACGGCTGTGCTGCCTGTGTGACCATGAGTATGCTGGGCGAGAAGCTCATCCCGTGTGCCTGTGAGACTGACGTGGCCGGTGCTGTGTCCATGTATGCCCTGAGCCTGGCTTCTGGACGTCCGGCTGCCCTGAGCGACTGGAACAACAACTTTGCCGAAGACCGCAACAAGTGCGTCTGCACACACTGTGGCAATTTCCCGAAGAGCTTCGCCATGAGTGACTTGAAGCTTGGCCCGCTCGGCGTGCTGGGACGTACGCTCGGTAAGGTCAATACCTTCGGAGCTGTGTATGCCAAGTGTACGGAGGGTGATTTCACCTTCTTCCGCATTTCGACTGACGACACGCTGGGATGCATCAAGAGCTATCTGGGCAAGGGCGAGCTGACCAACGACCCGTATGGCATGGACGGATGTATCGCCGTGACGAAGGTGGACAACCTCCAGAAACTGATGAAGTATATCTGCAAGAATGGTTTCGAACACCATGTAGCCATGGTGCGCACCGACGTGGTCGACATCTTGCAGGAGGCTATCGACAGCTATCTGGGCTGGGATTTGTATGTACATGAATAAGCGTCGGGTTTAACGACCTGATTTGATTTGGGAGAGACACAGGCATCCGTCATTCGGAAGACGGTCATGCCTGTGTCTTTTTTATTATCCACAGGAAATAAGACGCCAGATGTTAAGTCTTCGCGCATTCCGTCATGAATCCTTCACGACTGTGCTCGTGGCGGGGCAAGTCCTGCACGTATTGTCGGGGTGTGATGAAGGCATGGCCTGCCATTGCATGAGCAGCGTCGTATAGCCGTTGTGTTTTTTCGTCTTTTGGAATGTTTGGAAACCTAGCTTTTCATAGCATGACAACGCCGGGGTGTTTTTCTCAATCACATCAAGCACATACGTCTGGAATCCTGCCTGTTTCATGGCCTCTTTCAGCAACCATGTGGCGATGCCTTGCCGCCTGAACTTTTTGCGCACAGCAACAAATTCGATGAAGCCGGTCGTGTCCGGATAGGGCAGGCGACATTCGAACTCCGGTCTCAAGACCAGCTTGGCCAGTGTCCCCTTCAGCAGCCCGAAATGCATTCTCAAAGAGCGGTAGTGTGTGGACACAGCTCTATGTGGGCCGACAGAAATGCCTGCGACAGCGATGATGCTGCCCGTTAGGCTGGCGACATAGAATCGTTCGGGATGGATGCCTTCGGCCAAGGCTTCCGCCACCGTGTTCACGTCGGTGGAGAATAGGGAAAAATCTTTTTCAAACCCTTCGGCGATGCATCGGGCGATGTCGGGACGGTCGCTTTCCCGGGCAGGTCTCACGGTCGGGATGTCGTTGTTCATGCTTTTCTTCTGTATTGTATTGTGACGATGGGGGATATGGCCGTGGATAAGATGACGAGCAACCACAGGTTTCCCATGCTGGGGTTATAAGCCTCGGCAAGTTCTTTCAGCGTGAAGCCGCTGCTCAGGCCGGCCAACAGCTCGAAAGCCGCTGTCAGTAGAGGCCAGAGGATGGCGACGGCAAGACATTCGCTTCGTCTGAATCGACCGGCGAGGGGAAGCAATGTCCATGTGACAAGGAAGATGAGCAGGCTCAGCGACAGTCCGCTCAGAGGCAGTGCCCACGACTGGCCGACAAGGGGACAGAGGAGATGTTCGCGCAGCCCTCCGTTGAGGATGGCGACAGGAATGAGGCAGAGCCATACAAGAAGCGATTTCAGAATCCTCATGGGCGGTGAATGTGTCGTAAGGTTCGGGTTCAAAGATAGTGTTTCCCTCCGGAATATGCAACCGTCGGACATGGAGCGGAATGTCCGTGGACGTCTTCCCCCGAAGTGCACTTTGGAAGGCCGTTTTGCGGGCAGTCAAGGGCGTCTGACCTTACCCTCTATTCCGCCCGACCATTCCCTTTACTCCGTGCTTGCCCGCCCTCCTTTCCGTCCGCGGGCGGAAAGGAGGGCGTCCGGGCATGAACTTTACTCCCTCATAATCAGGGCAACGGGAAAAGTGTTATCTTTGTGGTATGAATCAGACAAACTTCCGTTTTTACAAGCCTTGCAAGCCGTTGCAGCCCTATGTCAGGTATTATTGGGCGTTTGAAAGCGATCCTCCGCTGAGCGTCCTAACTTTTCCCATTGGTTGTCCGCAGCTCATTTTTCATAAGAAAAAACCTCTCTACGTTCCGGAGTTGGGCACAAGTCAGGCGAGCCTGACCGTCAGCGGGCAGGTGAATTATCCTTCGCATTTGTGTTCGGAAGGAAATGTGGAGATGCTCGTGGCCGTCTTCAAGCCCTATGGGATGAAAGCCTTTTTCAACCAACCGATGTCCTTGTTGTACAATCAGGAAATCTCGGTTTATGACTTTGGAAACAAAGAGTTGCTCGAATTAGGCATACGGATTCTTGAATGTGGCGACACCGGACGCTGTGTCTGTATGCTGGAGCAGTGGTTGCTGTCGCAAATGGCCGGAATGCAGACCGCACAGGCGGCGTTGGACATGAGGCGGATGATTGCAGCCATGCAGTGCCTGCTCGCGTCTCCGGAGACTGCGGTTACGGAGCTGGCAGCCGTCTCCTGCTTGGGCAAGAAGCAGTTCGAACGCCTGTTTCGCCGTGTGGTGGGGACCAATCCCAAGGAGTATGCGCGAATCGCCCGTTTTCAGAAGTCGCTGAGTCTTATGCAACATCATACGGACGATGGGAACCTGGCCCGGCTGGCTAGCCGGTGTGGTTATGCCGACCAGTCTCATTTCATCCGGGATTTTAGGACATACAGTGGTCATACGCCCTTATCCTTGCCTGATGGTTGCAAGCCTTATTCTGATTTGTTTACCGAGCCGGTATGATGTCCCTTTTGTTCTATCGCGTCCGGTGTGATTGTCCTATTTTTGCGCAAACCTGATTGAAAAGAAGAAAGCTATGATGAAAGAAGTTGATCCTCGGGAGACTACCCGTGCTTACGCCTTTGAGATGTGGATGGATGCACCGATGCCCATGCTCACATTTTTCAAGACGTTGGATGTGACGAGGCTCGTCCGTATCAGCAAGCGGAGCGGCCTGAAGTTCAATATGCTGATGTGCTGGAGCATCGGGCGGGCGGCAAGCCGCATCAAGGAGTTTTATATGCTGCCCGTCGGGCGGAAGTTGGTGCAGTATGACCGCCTTGCCGTTTGTGCCATTGTGCCCAATCGTGAAGGTGAGGTAAGTTCCTGTGACATCCCGTTTTCTGATGATTTACAGCAATTTTCGGCTGAATACTTGCGGTTGACTCGTCAGGTCGCCGAGAGTTGTACGAACCATGACTTGCCGGAGAGCATGGTCATTGGCACTTCCGCCCTGGCATCGTATGAGATAGACGGGGCTGTCGGTATGTATAGCGGAGTGTTCAATAATCCGTTTTTGATATGGGGAAAGTATAGAAGACGTTTCTTTCGGACGACGCTGACTGTGTCTTTTCAGTTTCACCATACGCAGATGGACGGGGCGCATGCTGCCCGTTTTTTGGAAAATCTGCAAGAGGAGATTCAAAATCTGAAGGTGTGACCGGAGAGCGGGTTCCGAGATGGAGGTAGCCAAAGTGGGGGATAAAACAAAAGCGAAGACTGAATTGCTTCTGCCTTCGCTTTGTGTCGGAAAGAGGCGACTCGAACGCCCGACCCCTACGTCCCGAACGTAGTGCGCT
>OIWT01000398.1_pt1 | contig 61531 bp, 70 predicted proteins | sample 1587701 | NCBI WGS metagenome assembly OIWT01 (sample SAMEA3888904, study PRJEB22519) | human gut metagenome | biome: human gut; feature: human-associated habitat; material: faeces | place: Denmark | collected 2009
CGGTGACGTTGGTCGGCTCTTCAGTGACGGTGACGTTGGTCGGCTCTTCAGTGACGGTGACGTTGGTCGGCTCTTCAGTGACGGTGACGTTGGTCGGCTCTTCAGTGACAGAGACATCAGTCGGCTCTTCAGTGACAGTGACGTCAGTCGGTTTCTCCGTGACAGTGACGTTGGTGGGTTCTTCAGTGTCAGTAGCATTGGTCGGCTTCTCAACAACAGTGACGTTAGTTGGCTTGTCAACAACAGTAACATTGGTCGGTTTATCCACCATAGCAACATTGGTCGGCTTCTCAACAACAGCCACATTGGTCGGCTTCTCAACAACAGCCACATTCGTCGGCTTCTCCACAACAGCGACGTTAGTCGGCTTCTCCACAACAACGACATTGGTCACGGGGTCCGGCTCCTTTTCAAACACCATGCGACCTCCATCATCTACAAGCCTCATGCTGCTGTTTCCTCCAATCACCAGCGTCTCCGAGAAGTACTGTCTTCCCCACAGCATCGCACCGCGAGCCACGGCACTTCGGATGTCTCCGTAGTTGGCGATCTTCGCATCGGGGAACAGCGCCGTCACACCCTTCACGGCACAGTCCAGATTGGACGACCCGCCGATCATAGCGACGATGCCAATCTGCGAGAGGGTCAAATCCGCCTTGGCGACGCACCGCTCCGTGATCTCCAGCGTCTTACCAATAATCGGCATGATTTCGTGATTCATCTCCTCTCTGTCAATCTTCACAGTTACCATGTCAGGCGCGCTCTCATTCCTCACAGCGTAATCCTCCGGAGACAGATCAATGAGGTCGTCCCAACTCTCGTTATTGGACAGCGCCTGCTTGCACTTCTCGCAGGTGTCGCGAAGACGGCGAGACAGCCGATCAACATTCATCTCCAACTTCGTCTCTTCCTGGATCTTCCGGAGAAACAGGTGGAGCAGGCACTCGTTGACGTCAGAACCGCCGAGGAACGGATCGCCATCCTCCTTCAGAACATCGTAAATGCCGTCGTGGATATGCAGAATGGACACGTCGAAGGTGCCGCCTCCAAAATCATACACCAGCACGTGCTCGTTCTCAAGACCCTCATTCTCCGCAAAGGAAATCACCGCCGCAGTGGGCTCCGGAATGATGTCGATTACGTGTCTCCCCGTCGTTTCGACGGCGTTCTTGATGTTTTGCTTTTGATTGCTGTTGAACGACGCGGGAACGGTCAACACTATATTCGTGAACCTTCGGCCAGTCTTATTCTCAGCGCACTGGCAAATGTACTCCACCAGGTAGTTATACAGTTCTTCCGGGGAGATCACTCGATTCTCGCCCTGCCACTCTAGCTGGATGGCGGCGATTCCTTTCTTGTTGGGAACCACTTTGAAGGGCCACTGAGACTTCAGACGCTCCACCACCGGGTCGTTGTAGTCTCTGGCAACCAACCGTTTAAACTCGTACGCAGTGCTATTGGGATGGAGGCTCTGGGCTTTCTTCGCCGGACACCCCACGATCAGTTGGTTGTACCCGCACACGACAGACGGAATGTAGACAGTTCCGTTTCCATCGTCCACATTCTGCAGCAAACCATTGGAATCTTCGTACACAGCGGTAGAATACGTCGTCCCCAGATCGATACCGAGTGTATTCTCTCTTGTAACCTCCATAATAGTCAATGTGTAAAGAGAAAAAGGAAGAGCGCAAAATCGCCCCTATTTGATGCACCATTCAGTCTACCAGAAACTGCTCTATTTAATCACAAACTCGCTTCTACTCGACGTTGAAGAACCGTGGGAGAATGAACTCGCTCTATCCCCTGATCCCCATTTCTCCCCATAGGAGTGGCTTCTTGGCAGAAACACGACTCCACAACCCGAGTTTCCACAGCACATTCCACTTTTACCATTGTCAATGGTGCATGTCATTTCTTTTCTTTGTGAAATGGCTTTCCATGTTTTGTCCATTATCCTGACAGCCATTCTTCGGTACTTCTTACCACCCACGCTTCTTGTTTGATCCGCAATGCTGTGTCATCGCTAGTTTAACCGCTTCACCGTGTCGATATGGAGGGGTCTAGCTTCTGTTACGAATCTCTGCTTCTCGTCCGATGCGGCCAGTCTTCTCGCGGGCATTGGAATTGCTTCCATTCATATAGACTCCATTTGCATTCAATTACTCCCATCGATTCACTGCATTGTTGCGATTTGTGTGAATTCCGTCCGTGTTCGAGTAAAGGCAAACAGCAATAGCAAATCGCAATTACAGTCTCCTTTCTATCATCAAGGTGATGAAGGAAGGAGGAGATCATCCGTAGAAACGGATATCGCAAGTGCTTCTCTATTTCATTCTCTTTTCGTTTATATCGTGAATCGATGCATTTATCGGTGCTTCCGTTGGGTTAATTTCCGTGTCAACGACATGATCGTCGAAGTGGAGGACGAAGACGTATGCTTTCCTGTGGAATTGAAGGGTAGATGCCCGGCAGCATGATGCGCATCTCATTAGGCGAGTTGTCGCTCACTCCAGAGAATCCCCACAGCAAGATGCTGCGTCTTTCCGAATTCAGCGTATCCGGGTACTCCAACCTGTCCAAACGCGAGTTCCCTATTCTGGATTTCAACAACGCGCTATCCTTCTCCGTTTGTCTCTCCTTCCAACATCATCATCAGCTCTCGCGCGACACGACGAATGGTCTCACCGGCTCGTTCTACACCATCACCGCTGTCACCCGCACAGAGGACCCGCTTCGACTCACGCTGGACCTGACACATCTTCTCTCCCTCCACTCCCTTCTCTTCTCCCTTCTTTCCTCCTCCACGCCCGACTGCGAGGTCTCCCCCGTGAAGATCTGCGACCCTTCCCACCAACGGAAGCCGCGCCCACACTCCCGCGTCACGCAGCTCTGGCTGGACTCCTTCGCCTCCGTCACCTTCTCCTTTGCCTCCGCGTCCATCGCTCTCGACCTTCTCCTCCAGGAACAGGGCGTGACACAGTCCCTTCGCCTCGGCGCGCGTGTGAACACCGCGACGGGCAGCGTATCGCTGAACCTTCTTTCGCTGGCCGTGGAGCACCTGAAGGTGGCTTTAGAGGGCTCGCTCTTCTGTGACGAGGATTCCTGTTCCGTGTCGCTGGCAGCTACCTTGTCGAAGACGCTTTCTCTTTCCGTCTCTCCACTCTGCCTCCACGTCCCGCCTGCCACGCTGAATCTTCTTCTTCACTTCTACTCCTTCGCACAGCTCCTTCCTTCGTCGCACCCTTCTCTTCTTCTCCCCAAAGTCATCTTCTTCTCGAAGGGAAACAAATCGAATGCTCTTCTCCACGAAGAGTTGAAGCGCGTCTGCATTCCTTCCCGTTTTTCCTTCTCCTTCTCCTCACGTCTAGTCCCCTTTGCCTCTTTCTCCATTGACATTGAAGAGATCTCTCTTCATCTCCTCGGCGAGGCAAAAGAACCCCTGATTTCTGCCAGTGTCCAGCACATTCACTGCATTCCCAAGGACTCCGTCCATCAGATCGAAATCGGGCCTCTTTCTGTCAAGTCTGCAACTATTACAAGTCTCTCGGTTGACAGGATTCGGGCCGAAATGACTCTCTCCTCTCTTGAACCGCCCACCATCGCCTCCTTCTCAATCCTTCGCGAGAGTGCGTATTGCGTGCAGTCTTCCTATCTCCCTCTCCTTTCTCATCACAACGCCTATTCCGATTTCTTCCGGCATTCCCTCAACACGCCTCTTGTTTCGGTGAAGTCTAAATTGCCTCCGATTTCCGTTACGCTCTCGAAAGAGTTGCTTTCTTCTCTTTCGTCTCTCCTTCATCCCCTCACTCCCTTCGTCTCCGTTCCCTCCTTCTCCTTCTTCACGCCCATGCACTACCACCCGCCCTTCCTTTCTCTCCAGCTTTCTCTCCCTTCTCTTTCTCTCCAGCTCCTTCGCGATTCCTTCACTGCCTCCCATCCTGACGATCCATTCACCCAACTCCACATCCTCTCTCCCTCGCTTTCCTGCTCCGTGGGATCACAACATTTCGATATGACGGTATCCTTTGCCGCGGCTCATCTCTCCTCGTCCTTCTGCCATCTCAGTCCTCCTCTTCTCTTGGAGACGCTCACGGGATACAAGGAAGGAATCGAGACGGATTCCTGGCAGCAGGCGCAAGAACGCTATCACGCCCTTACCGAGCGGATGACGGAAATCCTGACGATCTCCACACCCTCGTCGATCCATTTCCACTCCCATCCTCACATGGTTCCTTCGCTCCATCATCATTCACTGCTGAACGGACAGAGCGACCGTGGCGTGCTGTGCACAGAGGACTGCTTCGTGGAGAGTGAGACGGTGATGAGCTGTCGCCTGGGCGAGGTGGACGTTTTCTTTGATGACGTGTGCATCAGTGATTTGCTGTGGGGCGTCCTCATCGTCATTGAGTCTTTGCGTGTGTGTGATGATGTGAATGAAGGTGACACTGTTAATAAGAGTGATGATGCGAATGAAGGTGACGCTGTCAATAAGAGTGATAGTGTGAATGAAGGTGACGCTGTCAATAAGAGTGATAGTGTGAATGAATGTGATGCTGTCAATAAGAGTGATAGTGTGAATGAATGTGACGCTGTCAATAAGAGTGATAGTGTGAATGAAGGTGGCGCTGTCAATGAGAGTGTATGTGAGAGTGAAGCGATGAATGAAGGTGAGAAGGAAGACTCACAAGCATCTCTCACGCCCACGTGGGAGGACCCTCTCCTCACGGGACAGTTCAGGATCGAACTCAGCTCACCCTTACTCTCGCTCACATGTGTCTACAACCACACACCCTTCCAAGAGTTCCTCCTTCCCGGCGTCTTCTTCGAGTTGGGCTTCCTACGCACGTGGGAACAAAACACACTCACTCCTTCCCTCTGCTACTGTGGCGCCGACTGCAGGGGAATCTACTGGACGGACCTCACCAACAATCACGACACAAATCAGGCTTGCTTTTGTCATAACCTCTGACCCACAGATTCTCCACGAGGGGACGAAAGAAGAGCCCTTTTCTGTCCGCTTCCAACTCTCCTGGCGACACGCCGCCTCCACCGACTCTTACGGTGCTCTTTCTCGAAGCTGCTCACAACCAGCACCCTTCGTGGAAGTGCATGTGCAGAACGGCGTGCTGTCGGTGGCGGTGCGCCAGCTCGTGGAGGTCTCCAACTACTTCTTCAACTCCTTCTACCCCATCATTAACCTCGTTCTCTACCCCATCCTTCCCTACCGCCGCGCCCTCTTGCACCATGCACCACTCGCGGCACAGCCCCTGCCTCCGATCACCTTCACGCAGCCACCCACCCCAACACCACACAATTTTCAAGTCAACGTGGACACTTGGCCCTTCGTCGAAGCCACGATCCGAGACCTCGTCGTCCACTTGCCGCAGGCCACGCGCAAGAGCCAGGCACTGGTCCTGGAGATCGGAAAGGGCGTTGTGTTCACGCACAAGGCGAATGACGCATCCGTACCGCTGGGCAGTTTCATTTGCCGAAACTGCGCGTGCGGCGAGTTGCTGCGATTGGTGTGGAGCGACGGAAAGGACGACGATTTCTGGCACAACCCCACGTTCCAGTGTCTCGACTCCACCGACGACACGCCCATCTTCCCGCGGTTCGTGGTGGACGTGTGGAACACCTTCCTGTACACCAACCACACACAGGACCTCATTGCGCACAACCTCGCCCTCACGCTACGCTTCCGCCCAAAAGTGGTCCTCCCCGCGGAACTTGTCACCACACTGTCTGCCTACCCCTCCGAGGCCCATCTCCGCACCTACCCTCCCGCGCTGGACTCACAGCCCATCCCCAATGCCCTGGGCTTGCCTCTCGAAGTCTCCGTCGCCACGGCAGCTCTCCACCTTCGCCTGAGCCAGGCGCACTACCGCGACCTGCTCGCCTTCTTCTTCCTTAACCTCGGCGAGCAGCCCACGGTGTGTCGGCACTCCTGCTTCCCTGTGTGTCGGCACTGTGGGTGGAGTCACGACCCTGGATTGCGCTGTGATGATTGCTGGTGCGTTTTGAAGGTGGTGGCGGAGGAGGTCAAGGCGCGCTTCTACTCGGATATGGGCCCCAATCCGACGAAACTGGGACAGCTCCGCACGGATGTCCTTCACTTCGACTCCTTCCTTCTCAACACGTCCACGCGGATCGTCCTCGCCCTTCCCACTCTCTTCATCGCAGACACCATCAACACCGTCCTCTTCCCGCAGAACGGCTCCTCCTACCGCACGCGAATCCCTGCGGACCCCGAGTACCCGCTCACCACGCCGATGCTCCTGCTGGTGGACGAGGAGACGGCGACGGGGCGAGGCCTGCAGCTGCGGCTGGCGCACTGGCTCGTGAACGTCCGCCCGCTGTTCTTCCTCACGCTCTACAACTGGGTGTGCGACCCTGTCTGGGAGACGGCGGACTGGCCCGAAGCCGCGGACTGGCCGAAGAAGGTGGGGAAGTATGATGTGTTGTTGACGCGGTGCCGCGTGATGGCGTCGAACTCCACGCAGCTGCCCGAGCCGAGCCACAGCCTGTACCCCGCGCGCCTCACTTTGTTTGGTTGCTTCACAAACATGAATCGAGAGTGCCTGCTGCTGAGTGTGGAAGCGAACGTGCGATGTGTGATGGATGCGGCGGCCAACTCCATGCACGTCACGGCGCAGAGCCGTTGCGACTCTCTCGTCGGGACCCTCATTCGGGCGGTATTCGCCGCACCCCCCAACCCCACTCACTTTTGCATCGACGCCTCCTATGGCTGTGTTCCCTGCAACGACGGCGTGACGGCCTTCGACACGACGATCGCTGTGAAGTTCTCAGAAGTCTCGCTGGCCCTTCGTCTGCAGGATTTGCCCCTTTTCGTGGCGATTCTTTCCTTCCAGTTCAAGAACACCAACAAGTACCTGTTCTCCTCCGCGGCGCGCATTCCAGAGAAGGACAGCGTGATTGTAACTCCCGTCGTTTCGCTGAACGAATAGCTGAACGTGCCGACGCCCCTGCATATCCAGAGCACGACGCGGGTGCAACACTACGGCTTCTTGCGAGAGGAGCGGCAGGCGAAGAAGCCGGTGGAGGAGGAAGACCTGGGCGTGTTCAGCAGCGAGGACGAGGAGGAGGTGGAGGAGAAGAACGAGGGCGTGATGGAGGTGACGGCAGCCAGCGTTGGCATGATGAAAGTGGCCGTTTTAGACGAGCAGGAGTGCGTGCTGACGACCGAGGTGGACACAGTCGACGCCTCTGTTCGCATGGAGACGTTCCAAGTGAGGGGTGAGTGTGTGAGTGATGCCAAGACAACGGGTGCCGTCTCGTTCCTGATCCAGTGCTTCTATCTCAACACGAAGCTGAACCGATTCGAGCCGTGTGTGGAGCCAACCTCCATTCTTGCGAGTGTGCAGATGAGTGAAGAGTGAGGGTTGAAACAAGGCGTGATGCGCAGAGCGACAGAAGTGACCGTTTCCGTTCCCACGGTGCTAAACATCAATCTCAGCTATCGGTTTCTGGAGTTGCTGAAGTACCGGCTTTTTTCGCCCAACGAACACGCGCTCCGCACGGACAACACCAACGTGAGGTGAGGGATCCCCCGTTTTCTCAAGCGCAGAGTGGTCAACAATCTGGGACAGTCCGTGGAACTCGACCTGAGCGAGCTGGCGATTCTGACCGTGCAAAGCGAGTCGCAGCGCCATCTCCTCAACCACCAGATCGTGAGCGTCTCCCACGGCGAGTCCTTCTCCTACGCGCTCTCGTCCGTCCAGACGCAGCTGGTCGTGGCGGTGAAGAAGCTACAGGGCATCGGTGAGGACGCGTACGAAAGCGAGGTGGCGGTCGTGGTGGATCGAAATAGTGGGGGCATGGTGGGGGCGTGAGCCGTAGAAACGGTACTGATCCCCGTGCGGTCGCTGAAGGGCCACCAGTTCCTTCTTGCCTCCGTCACCACCTCCCCTCCCGAAATCGTGCTGAATTCCGCCATCCAGTGGGAGAACCAGACCTCCTTTCCGCTCACCCTCTCTCTGACTACCACCGACCCAGCGCACGCCGCCTCCTTCACGATCCAGCCGCTGTCCGCGCAGCCGCTGCCCTTCCTCTTCTCCCTCCTGCCCTTCTCGATCCAGCTCAAGCCGCCCTCCTACGACTTCTGCTCGCCGCGCAGCAGCGCCTCCTTCGTCTCCTACCAGACCGTGCTGCTCGCCTGCGCACCGCCGCCCGCCTGCTCCGCCATGTGCATCGCCAACGAGTGGGCATGCGAGTGCACGCGCGTCCCGCTGCAGCTGTCCAAGCACGACACGGTGGTGCTCCAGCGATGGCAGAGCCGCTTCCCCGAGCTGCAGACGAAGGTGTACGCCTTCCAGTGCACGCCGCTGTTCACCGTGGGCGTTTCATTGTCGTGTCAGAGGTAGATTCACAACACGCTTCTTCTCCCCTTCACCTACACCCTGCGATCCTCCAGGGACTCCTTCGACGCGTGCGGCGTCATCCCTCCGGAGACCAAGGCGTTCATCCACACGGGCGAGGAGCTGTGCAGCCGGCACGTCCTCCGCGTCTCGCTGTGGGGCTCGGAGTTCAGCGAGGACATCGTGATCACGCCCAGCAAGAAGTACGTGAGGCGCGTGGTGCTGAGCCAGCGCGGCGCGAAGGACAAGCAGCCCATGGCGACGCTTGCGCTGGAAGTCAGGGACAAGCTGGTGACGGTGCGCGCCGCGTTGTACACGGTGAACCGCACGCCCTTCGCGCTGGAGATGGTGCGCGACGACGTGGTGATTCCGCTGGGCCCCGCGCCGGTGAGCGATCCCTCCTTTTTGCCGTTCACGCCCATCATTCTGGACGCCAACACCGTGATCCACCAGTCCCCCAAGCAGGCCACGCCCACGCCGTCCGTCGACGCGCAGCGCGCGTTCCGCTCGAAGGTGCTGTCGCTGGAGCAGCAGCTGGCGGCGCTGCGAAGACCCTTCCCGCATTCGTCCTCCGAGGCGTCCTCTGAGGCGCCGTGCTTCTCGTGCTGGGTGGCGTCTCCGATGAACCAGAAGCAGTGGTACCACGTGGCGTGCTCGGAGAACATGACCTTCGAGGACCTGTGGAAGCGAGTCATGGCGAACCTGCAGGGCCCCGCCTCGCCGCGCCTGGAGGACTTCTACTTCTTGTGGGTAGTGGCGGACCGCGTGGTGCGCGTGATGATGGGCGAGTACCTCAGCAACTACAAGGAGTTCCCGCGGTTCCTGCTGCGACACAAGTACCACGGCATCCGCGGCTGCGTGGTGAAGGAGAGCATCCGCGCGTGCAACGTGGAGAGCCTGTTCAGCGACGAGCCGCCGGGCGAGGAGGGCTCGCTGCACTACGGCGTGCTCACGGACGACTGGATGCGGTGGAGCGTGCGCGTGAAGGGTTCCGAGGCTGCCTGCACGCTGAGCAGCCCCGCCGTCCAGGAGAAGGGCCTGCTCGCGCGCCTCTCCACGCAGCTGGTGTACGAGCAGCAGACGACGGTGATCACCCTGCCTCTGTCCATCCGCATGACGAGAATCGGCCCGGAAAGTGGCATCGTGATCGAGCCGCAGCACGTCGTGTTCAACCAGACCTCCTTCCCCTTCGTCATCAAGGAGTGCAGCTCCTCCTATCTCTACAAGATCCCTGCGGGAACGCGCTCCATCCTGTGTCTGCAGCACTGCACTCCCGACTCGCAGTTCCAGCTTCGCCGCGAGTCGTCCGAGTGGCAGTACTCGGGCGTCTTTTCCCTCCAGAGCGGCGTTTCCTCCATCCTGAAGCTTCGCAACACGCGGACGCACGAGATCCTCATTCTCCACCTCACCGTGTCGCCCACGCCCTCCTTCCTCCTCGTTTCCTTCGTCGCCTCGCCCGACATCACGCCCCTCGTGTTCCAGAATTTCTGCCCTTTTCCAGTCACGCTCGAGCAGAGCGGCCAGCAGCAGGAGGTGCCCGCCTACTCCAAGTTCAACCTGATCGAGACGAGCAACGTCGTCGCGCCAAAGCTGCGCCTGGCTACTGCCAAGGGCGAGGAAGTGCTTTCGCTGGACAAGGCGGCGGCGAAGCGGCTGTCTCTGGGAGTGCTGGTCACGAACAAGGAGGAGTGCCTCGCCGTGGCCGACGTGTACATCAACTCGCGGGGAAAGTGGCACTACCGCACCGCGCGGCTGATGGACCACGCCCTCCTGCTCTACCGCAAGGCGAAGCTGGCGAAGCGCGTGACCGGCGGGCACTCCTCGCTGTCTCTGGCACTACCCCTGCGGAACTGCGCCGTGAAGTACGAGTCCTCGGCGATCTCCCTCACCGCCTCCAAGAGTGCGTTGCTGCGTCTGGCGCTGCAGTGCTCGCCTCTTCTGCCCTCCGCCTTCCCTCTTCACCAGCTTCAAGCCACGCTGCTGTCCTTCCAAGCCTCGTCCAAGACCGCGCAGACCATCCAGGACCTGCTCACCATCGGCATTCTCTACCAGCTGCCCCAGGACGGCGCTACCCCCATCACGCTTCAGCAGGACCCTCTCTACGCCTTCCGCAAACGTCCCATTGCCAAGGACTGCTCCATTACGCTTGTCGTGATCGGCGTTTCCATCCAGCTCTTCTTCACGTCCTCCGAAATCGCGCAGAAATGGGCCAAACTGATCCGCTTCGAGATTGACACCGCCACGCCCTTCTCGCCACAGAACTGGCTCGGAGCACGGCGGAATCACTGCGAGCTGCGCGATGTGGACTGTATGAACGGATGCTTGGATTGATTGTAGTGACGGTGCTGGCAACGCAGCAAGGACCCGTTCCCGTGCTGTCCCTCATTCCTACCGACTTCCCCGCGGTGGCGGAATTCTCCGCCTTTTCGTTCCTCCGCAACGCCTTCTCCCTGCACTTCAGCTGCCTCGGCGTGGGCTTCAGCCTGATCGACGCCACGCCGGAAGAGAACTGCTACGTGTACGTGGACGGCGTGGACGCCTCGGCGCTGATCACCGAGGACTCGCAGGAGGCCGTGCTGAACGTCGCCGGCTTTCAGATCGACGTGAGCGACTTCAACGCGCCGTTCAGCACGTTGGTGTACGTCCTGTGCGAGGAGGGCGAGGACCTCCCGCCCTCGGAGCCCTCCAGCGTCGAGCCGAGCGTCGCGCCGTCGCCCTCCGTGAGCGCGGGGCAGGAGGAGGCGGGGCAGTCGCAGCGCATCTCGCGGAAGGAGCGCAGGATCCTGCTGAAGCAGCTGAAGAGGGAGGAGGCGCAGACGCAGGAGATCGTGCGCTCGGCGGAGCTGCGCGAGAAGAACGCCGTGATGAGCTGCGCCTCCTGCGGGCTTCAGTTCCGCGGCGGACGACGGCCCTTCCTGCACGTGTGCGGCAAGCGCCACCTGCAGCAGAAGAAGACGATGTTCATCGACCGCGGGCTGGCCAGTCTGGAGCAGATCGTGCTGACGGTGGACGAGGTGTTCATGGAGCGGCTGACGCGCGTGTTCGGGCCCTTCTTCGCCGCGCCGAAAGAGGAGGCGAAGGAGGAGGAGGCGTCGCTGCTGGCGTTCGTGGGAGAGCCGGTGTACGCGGAGCCGCGGCTGCGCGGCGAGGTGGAGAAGTTGTCGGCGATCTCCTTCTTCATCAGCCAGTTCACGCTGCTGCCCGTGTCCTTCGTGGTGTCGCTGAAGTCCTCGCTGGGGCGCGAGACGGAGGCGGCGCTGGACATCGGCGCGTCCGCTCCCAACGGCTTCATCAGCTGCGAGAACATGACGATCCGCCTGAAGGAGTTCCACGTGCAGAACATGAAGGGTGGGTACTGGGTGGTGTTCCGAGCCTTCCGCGGGTATTTGGTGAAGGAGGTGCTGAAGCAACTGTACGCGCTGGTGGTGATCCTGACAAGTAGAAACACGCTGCTGTCCTCCGTGGACCTTCTCGGCAACCTGCAGTACTTCCGCGGCGAGAACCAGGAGTCCATCCAGAATCTCAACTATTTCGGTCACTCCCTCCAAACGCTGACCTCGCTCTCCGTCCAGCAGGAGGTCGTCCCGCCGCTGACCTTCCCTCCTTCGGGCCGGGACTCCTTCAGCGCCTACCACCACCCCTCGCACCGCCGCGGCTTCGTAAAGGCCGTGGGAACCGCCGTGGACGGCATTGCGCACATCGGGTCGAAGGTGCGAGTGGTTTCAGCGCCTGACGTGTAGTTCACTCGTGGGATTGGCTCGAGTCTGTCGTCGCTGGCCTACGACAACCAGTTCTGCTTGAACCGAGCGATTCGACTCAACCAGAACACGGAGGAGACCTTTGGCAAAAGTAGTCCTGAAATGACTAGGTTACAAATAGGCCTGAAATCGGGGTCCAAGGCGATCGGCGCGTCGCTGTGGAGCGGCGTGAAGGGTGTGGTGACCACGCCGGTGAACGAGGTGAAGAAGAAGGGAGCCATCGGGCTGTTGACGGGCACGATGAAGGGTGTGTCGGGGCTGGTGGTGAAGCCGGCCATCGGCGTGCTGGACTTCTTCAGCGAGTCCACAAACGGCATCAAGAACTCCACGCAGAGTGCGTTCGGACTGCGGAGTGCCGTGAACAAGAACGTGGCGTATGAAGAGGGGAGTGATGGATAGCTGAGTCAGTTCATGCGCGTGCGATTCCCGCGGTTCTTAAGCCCGTCGGCCGGACTTGAGGTGTACGACGTGGTGGCGGCGGCGGGCAAGCTGCTGCTGTGGCTGGTGAAGAGCGAAGGCGAGAACGAGGTGGTGAAGGTCATCTCGAACCTCACGACGCTGGGCGCGACGCCGCTGCTCCTCCTCATCACCACCAAACGCGTGCTGCTGCTGAAGGTGATGGAAATCGCCCACCCGCTGATCGTGTTCACCGTAGCGGTGGATTCCCGCGGTTATGCGTAGTCCTCCATTGCGTGTGTGCAGTCCTTCGCGTGGGCGGGAGACTCGCTTCACATCGCTCTCACGAAGCCCGTGTCGGTCGCCTTCTACACGCCGTCCGTGTTCCAGCGTGTCGACGAAAACCGCCTCTTCCCGCGGCTGTCGCCCGAGTTCACCTCGAAGTTCATGGACGTCGGAATCGAATCCATTCGTCACTTGTAGATCATGGCGAGAATCCTGCCGATTTTGTCACCGCACAGCCAATTCCCATACCCGTACGACAAGCCGCTGTTCCTGGCGAGCTGCCGAATCCGCAGCGGGAAAATAAACGCCTGGAAACGGAGGTATATTTGCATTTCCCGGAACTGCCTGTACTACTACCTGAACGAGGAGGGCCTGCTGGACCAGGCGGCGGAGGAGGACAGCGAGTACCTGCTGCCAACAGGCGTGGTGCCTTTGTGGAGGTGTGACTGCGTGGTGTGCGCGGAGGAGGCGAAGAAGACGAAGGTGCGGCTGGTGAAGAAGACGAGCGAGGACGTGCACTACGTCCGGCTCCTGAGCAAGGAGCGCGTCGTGGAGAGGAGCAAGCCCTTCTTCGAGATCCAGTTCGGCAGGAGCGCGCGAGGATGGTGATGATTAGAGATGGAGGAGGTGTGCAGCTACTTCATCGAGCAGGTTCGCCAACATGACGCCGCCGTCACTCCCTACGACTCGTTTTTCGCGTACGAGGTGGAGGTGGGTCTCAGCAGTCTCCGGGAGCTGAGGAGTATTCCCGCTGTGGGGATGCGCTGGCTTTCGCAGTTGCAGAAGAGTGGCGTGGAAGAGTGAATTGTTTGTTTGAGATTATCGTAGGGGACAGTGTTTGCGACAGTCGCATTGAGAATCGATCCATGGTAACTGCGTATTATAGGGGTGAGTCTGTATCATGATACGACAAAGACGATGGAAAGGGACCAAAGAACCGTCTCCTGTTTCCAATCGTTGTTAACAAACAAGGAAATACTTCACCTCATCCACTTCCATAGACTGTTCTTCCTCCATCTTCTTCTCCTCTTCCTCCTCCTTTCTCTCCTCTTTCTCTTCCTCCTCCTTTCTCTCCTCTTCCTCCTCCTTTCTCTCCTCTTCCTCTTCCTCCCTCTTTCTCTCCTCTTCCTCTCTCTGTCTCTCCTCCTCCTTCTTCAATCTCTCCTCCTCCTCCTCCTTCAATCTCTCCTCCTCCTCCTTCTTCAATCTCTCCTCAATCATCTTCGCAACGGGCCTACGCCTCCACACCGCCTCCCGCTCCTACTCATACATCTGCTTCAGCGGCACCAGCAACACCGTCATGTTATCCTTGCTGCCCTTATCCAGGCAAATGTCCAGGAAGCGGCTCAGCGCCTCCTCCACCTTCTCGTAGCTCTGCAGGCACTCCTTCATCACAGGCGCCATATCCTCCGGCTGGAAAACGTCCCAAATGCCGTCGCAGGCAAACAGCAGGTAGTTATCCTCGTCGCTGCGGTCGAGAATGGTGATGTCCGGCTCGCATGACACCGCCTGGTCGTTGGGATCTTCTTTGCTGTCGTCCTTGTACACAAAGTCGCCGAGGGTGCGAGAAACGGCCAGATCGCCGTTGATGCGATTGTTCATGACGAAGCCCTCCGCTCTCATGATGCGCTCCTTCTCTTCGGGCTAGGGTTAATGCAAAGGAAAGGAATCACGTTGTTGGGCTTGTGATCTTTGGTCGAGAAAGTGGGATTCTCGTGGCTGCACAGCACGCATCTCGAATCTCCAAGGTTGGCAATGATGTAGCGTTTGGGAGTAATAAAACCGCAAACCGCCGTCGTTCCACTGTTCTACTCCTCAATGGAAGACGTCGTCGCTACAATTCCCTTCTTTCGCATGTCGCCATCCAGTTCCATGTACGCCTGCTTGAACAGATCCGCCGCTTCCTCCTGTGTTACGGCCTACAGTTGAAGGCATGTAAATAGTGGAAACCTCAAAGTCGCAGTCCTTGAAATTCGTGTGCAGCACCTCCACCGCGTGCTCTGCGCTACGGAATCAGAGACATAACCGAGGGAGCTACCAGTGCTTGGCCGCGTCAGAGCCTCCGTGCCCGTCGTACACAGCAAAGAACGCGACACTGGGCTGATTTAGAAACGCGACGTCAATCACGTGAGCATCCTACACCAACAGCCAACACCAGTTGCCCTACCTCCATCGAGACTCTCCATCCCTGCATTTCCACAAGGGCTCCCGATTTCCCTTCAAACTCGAAGGTTTGCACCTTCTTCTCCGTCACTGGCTTGTTTAGAATGCTCCCCATACTTTTCTATCGTTAATGAATGAGAACTATCCTGAATTGAGATGAGAACAGTCATGGAGACAATTACCGCGGGAATCCGTCGAAGACAACATAACAGAAACTGATTCCGTTATCTCAGGAAATGCATGACAAAACAAACAGACAACAAACATCACTCTTTCATAAACACACGGACCATCGGGTCAGAGGCAATGCGGCTGTAGGTGTAACCGGATTCTCTGAAGTACTCCTTCATCTCCTTGATGTTCTGGAAGGCGGGACTCACGTCTCCGCTGGTAATGACGATGTACTGTCGCACCATCAAACAGTACTGCGGAATAAGCTCCTTCATCACCGTCCAGTCTAGTCCTCACCGCCTTGCAAGAAAACAACCGTTGTCTCTCAAATCCATGAACACGGTGTCAATACTCACACCGCTCTTGCGGATCAGGTCATTCATGACCGTGGTCACTTCCGCTACAGAATCCGCATTCAGTACGGGAATCTCGTTGTACTGCTCCTTCGAGGCAGAATCGTTCGAAATGACGGACTTGTGGTTGGTGGAGTGAATGGACTAGCATGAAGGGAGATCGGAGAGTTCACATAGACAATGGGATGAAGCGAGGTCAGTCCGAGCATGGGCAATTCAAATTCACGCTCATCATGATCACCCACGGAAACAACGACCCTATTCCTCACCATGATGAGAGCAACCGTACATTCCCTCCCTACCCTCCATTCTGAGAGTATAGAAACTGGTGACAAGATCGACGCTGTGAGAAAGGCTATCTGTACGTGATCAGGATTGGATGATACAACTCTTCTCAGCCTGCATCAGCTTTACGCCCCTTCTGTTCTCATCTAATGTATAATGCCAGAATCGCAAAACATACTCTCCATGACAGCTTCCGTCATGTGCTTGTATTTGTCGCTGTTCAAGTCAATATCAAATTCTAATCCATGAGTTCATTCATCGTACAGGGTACTCGGGAATCCTTCGGGGATGCTAGCCGTTTCCATTGATGCTGAATGTGTCGACGAAGAGTAATATGCAATCGATAGAGAAACGAGGATGAACGCAATACTGCTGGTAAGCACACCCGTTAGCACTTTCATTGAAATGATATGCGCGAAACAGCCGAGAGGGAGTTTCATCGGACCATCTTCATCCCTTTGGGGTTGCATTGTGCTCCTTCCAAACAGAGATAATCCTCTACGTAACGGAACGAGGGAGAATTCCATGATCATCCAATTCCAGATTCCCAAACCATGAAGGGTTGTGAACGCTTCAGAATTACCCCAGAACGGGGTTGCATCGATGGGAGGAATCGCATCGAGGAACTATCAAAACGAAGATGAATGACAGAGAGAGGGAGATCGTATTCATTTTCAAACTACCATGACGAAGATAACTTATCAGTGTGATGATGAGGCTATTTACGTCGGGGAAGGCGCGAGGGTGCCAGCTGTAGTCAGTACAGTGCCACCGGAGGAGGAGCTATCGCGCTTATCGCGAAGGGTACATGAGGAGATGGATAGAGTCTCCTATTCGCATTTGTTCTCGCCCGGAGTTCTTCGGCATATTGCAACAGTAGATCTGTGTTATCGTGATGAGACATAGGAGTTTGTGGACAATCCGGAGTATGTAAGCTCTCGTCGCACAATTCGCAGCGAGAGACAGGAATCCAATGGCGTTTCCTCATCATCCGACTGCAGTATTCGCAAAGCAACGGAGAACTTCGTTCTCTCGTTTGTGCTTTCCAATGTCGATCGAATGGACGTTGTCCTCCCGAATCGTGTTCACTACTAGAAGGAACTCATGAATCTATTGACATCGAGCGTATCTAATAGTGATCAGAACAATCGCATCTCTGCGCTGCTTTCCCCCTTCTCCTTTCCCCAGTCCTTAGAGCAAACCCTGGCAAGCCTTCTTCAGAAGGCACAGCAGACACTTCTCTTCTGTGTCCTCCTCTCTCCCTCTTCCATGCAGTCCCAGCTCGTTGCCATTCTCCAAGAAGAGTGCTTCACTCTCTCTCTGTACCTTAACCCTTCTTCTGTTCCGCCTAGATATGATTCCATTGACACACACATCCAACCCGCTTCTGCCCTCACAGACTTCCGTGCTGTATCCTTCGACAGTGAAGGCTCAGTGGCGTTTCGTTCCGCCTCTTCCGTTTCCCTTGCCACAAACAAGCACGCGTCCCTCTTTCTCTTCCCCGCTCTCCTGTCTCGCTCCTGCACCCTCACGCTCTCCTCTTCCTCCGCAATGGGCAGCATCGGGCTCTTTTCTCTCTCCCGTGGCGATGCAAAGAGCATCGAAGGCATCGCCAAGTTCTCTCTCGCTACAAACACGCCAACGCGTCTCCACACCCACACAGACCAGATCGTGTACCCTCTCTCACTCGTTCTGATGGGTAGCATAGAGGACTGCGATGGGCACAACACAGTGGTTTCGCTGGCCGATCGCAGTCGAGAGGACGCGTGCCTCTGCCTCCTTCTCCAGCCCACCTGCTCCGTGATGGTGGACTGCTCCTGCGCGGACATGACGGAAATCGGCCTTTTTCCAGGCATCGCCACGGCGCTCCATTTTCAGTGCGGAGAGATGGTGTCGCCAGAGGTGCATGTGAAGGAGAAGGAGGACGTGGTGGTGGAGTGCGTCGCGAGATGGTGGCATTTGCGGGAGTGCGAAGAACTGCTAGTGATTTCGAGTGGAGTCAAGCGAGTGAGCGTGAGCGTCGACCAGAGCCGATTGGTAATTCGGGAGAACGAGCGGGCGTTGTGCGAATCGCTGCCTGTCTCCATTCTTGAAGGAGAGTGGCTTCGCCTGCGCTTCGCAAAGACCAACAATCGCTGCGAGGTGATTCTTGCGCAGTCCCACTCTTACACCTCCTCCTTTACCTGCGCCTTCGCCTCCTTCCGCTTGCAGATCGGGAACGCCGCCTGCTTCGACCTGCTGTCGCTCCAGTCTTCTCTTCCCTCCCTCACTCTCCACCTCCCGTCGACTTCCCGCCCTCTCATCATCTCTAGTCATCACCCCTCCTCCTCATTCTCCTCTCCCTTCTCCTGTCGCCACTCCACCATCATCACTTCCCACGCCCTTCCCGTCACACACTCCTCTCTGCTCGCCACGCTGCACCGCCTCTCCGCGGACAAAGCCCCGCCTGCCAACGCCCTGGAGCTCTTCCACCGGAGGATGCAACTGTCGTCTCTCTTTTTCCCATTTCCCCTAGAATCCACGCCATGTCGCTCGCCCACCACCAGAGCGTTCCCTCACCGCTTGCCGGCTACTCCCAAAACAAGGACTATTCTGCTCCTCTGCTCCTCCTCCTGCTCCACATTCCCTCGCACCCGCGCCTTCTCTCCTTTCTCGACTTCCTCCTCTCTCTCCACTCCGCCCCCGAATCCAGCGCCGTGCTGCTGCGCGTGCTGCTGAGCATCCTGAAGATGCGAACCGAGACCGACAAACTGCAGGCCTGTCTGTCGGAGGAGAACCAGGGCGACGAAAACGCCTCGATTTCGGACAGTGTGTGGAACGAGTGGGCTTCTCGCCGCGGGTTGATAGTAGAGACGAGTGGGGCTACGCCCGCATTCTCCAAATTATCTCCACGCGCTTCGCCTCCTTCTTCGCCTCCGCGGAAGAGCAGCTGGAGTACCTGCTGTCCGTCGCGACGCTCATCGACTCGCCCGCCCTCGCCCCCAAGCCGCACACCGAACAGTCCCTGTATGAAGACCTATTGGGGGCCATATGCCAGAACCAGTACCTATTATACCAGCTGATGGAGCAGTGGATTCCCCGCGCGGACTGCGTTCACTGGCAGCGAGACCTGCCCGTGACGGACGTGGCGGCTATTCGCTTCGACGAGGGCGCCAGCAGCGTCGGCGTGAGCATCAGCGAGAAGGGGCAGCGAGTGACCAACACGAACCCCAACCGCATGAAGTTCAACGCGGCGGTGATGACGCCCGCGCCGGAGAATGGCGTGTACGAGATCAGCCTGCGCATGGAGCAGGACAAGACGGGCGACGAGATGATCTGCGTCGGGCTGTGCTGCCTGCCGCTGAAGGAGCTGGACTACGAGGAGAGTCAGGAGATGTGGGTGTACCGCTGCTATAACGGAGAGTGCTACGCGCAGGGGCGGCGGCTCGACCGCGTCCTCGAGCGATTGCACAAGGGTGGTCGTGTGGGAGGCTTGCGAGCGTAGGCGGAACTATTACGCTGACGCTCGACACCATCCAGTGCACCTGCGCGCTGCGCGTGAACGCGACGGACTACGGCGTCGTGTTCCAGTCGCTCCCACAGGCCGTTCACCCCTTCGTCCTCTTCTACAACTCGCAGCCGCCGCAGCGCTGCGTGCGCTGCGAGGGCGTGCACTGCCTGGGCCAGGCCGAGGCCTCCGTCAGCACGTCGGTGGACGGCTGCGACGGCGGCCGCATGTCGTCCAAGCTGCCGCTCTTCGTCCACCACCTCACGGAGTAGCGCTGGCGCTGGGCCTTCAGCGTAGGTGCTTCTTCTGCACGGGCGACAAGTCCCTGCTGTTCACGCTGCAGAGCCTGCTGGACCGCCTGTTCTCCTCGGCGTCGCTGCTGCACCACGCCCACGCCCGCCTGCACGACTGCCTCCCGCCGCTGTCCTCGCTCGCAGACGGCGTGCTGCGCTGGTGCGACGCGTGCTGGTGCGCAATAGGAGGCGCTGTGACGGGTAGCAAGCGCGCGTCGGACACGGTGCAGTCCCTTCCCTTTCACCCGCCGCGCTCGGCGCTGCTGGCGGTGGAGGACGAGGGAACGCTCCTGCGCCACACGGGAAGCCGACCGCACTGGTGCTTCGAGACCTTTGCGCTGCCGCCCCGCGAGAGCGAAAAGTGGACGGTGCGCGTGGAGTACGAGGGCGGGCAGGAGGAGATGGAGGTGATGGTCGGCGTGGTGGAGGAGGTGGTGAACTCGGGTGGGGGTTGGCGCGCGGCGTGAGAGGCAGAGGATGCGGAGTTCAACGCCTTCCTGGGCAGCGAGAAGACATCCTACGGCTACAAGACGACCGGCCAGTTGTAGGATTGATGAAGTGTGTGGAGCGTAGATTTCACGGGAATTTCTGCACCAGCAACGTGGTCAGCTGCCACGGCCCCTGCTTCCGCGTCTGCTTCGACGCCTCGCTCCACCAGCTGCGCCTCCTGCTCGGCGACAGCGACGCCATCGTGCTGTTCGACGGGCTCCCCGAGAAGTGGGTGCCCGCGGTCGCGCTGTGGAGGCCGGGCGACAGCGTGCGCGTGAAACTGCTGCCGGAGACAGCCGCGAGCGCGTCGCAGCAATGTGAGCTGGAGAAGAACGACGTGACGGTGCTGAATGCGGTGTCCGACGACGCGTTCGAGCTGTTCTCGCTGCTCCTGAAGGACGTGGTGTCCCAGCTGCGAGACGGACGGGAGGAGAGCCGTCTGTGGGCGTTTCGCGACCGTTTCATCCACAGGGAGAACTATCTGTGCGGGTACGTGTTTCCGCTCCTCGCCTCCGTGTCGCTGCTCCGCCTCTCCTTCGCCCAGTGGACCGCGCTGGCCGATCTGCTCCTCGTCGTCATCAAGCAGCTGGAGATGGAGGCGTTCCACCACCCGCTCACGCCGGCCAAGGAGTTCCTCGACTGTCTGGCGCTTCACTTCGTGCTCTCTCCCCTGCGGGACGACCCGGTGGTGTGTGAGGACCGCTTCCTGCAGAACGGCCTGCGCCTGAGCGAGTTGCCGCGGGAGGACCGCTTCCTGCAGAACGGCTTGCGCCTGAGCGAACTGCCGCGGGAGGACGAGGGCGTGGTGTGTGAGGAGGACCGGCGGGAGGACGAGCGGGAGCTCAGTCAGTGCAGGACGCTCCTCGCGAACAGCACGGCGGAATCCCAGCAGCTGTACCGGAGTTTGATGCAGGCGACCAGTCTGCCGTCGCTGAAACTCCGCAGCGACGAGGCCTTCTTGAAGCGCTGCTACTGCTGCTTCACCTACTGCTGCCACCACCTCTCTCTCGTGGGCTTGTCACTGCTGACAAGGGGTTTCATGGAATAGAGTCACGGAATACGCACAATTCCTTCCCGCCTCCGCGTTGGGGTGCCCCAACATTTTGAAGATCCTGTGGCGCTTCGGCGTGATGCAGCTGCTGAGCCAGGACGCCGACCTGCCCGCCGTGGAGCTGGGCGTTCTTCGCGTCTCCAGCCTGTTCAGCTTCACCGAGGCGAGCAAGCCCAACACCTCCATGTCCCTCGAGAGCGAGGACATTTGTGGGCCCACGCTCCCACGCTCCGTGCACCTCCTCTACTCTCTCCCTCGCTCCAACGCGCTGGTGGCCACAGCGGTGGGGAGTCACGGATAGCACGCGGTCATGCAGTCGCTGTCCTCGCTGCTGCACCGGGAGTACGCCCCAGACGCGCTGCAGCTGCTGACGGCGCAGTACGAGAAGGCGCTGCAGCGCATCCAAGTCGGCGAGAAGATGAACGCCGCGCTGCAGCTGCTGACGAACCGGTCCTCGCTCTCCGTGCTCACCACCTGCCTGAAATCCGCCCCGTTTCTGGAGTCGCAGCCCGATCGCCCCTTCGCCGCCAGCCTGTCTTCGCTGCGGCTGGTGCACCCCGTCATTGCCTCGCGCATTCACCTCCAGCACCAGCACTGCCTCTCCCTGCTCACCTCCCTTGTGTACGACCGCATCATGAACCGCAACGACGGCAGCGAACTCTTCCTTCTCGTCGCCTTCATTGACTCTTCTCATTTCTAGTACCTCCAAAACGTGGAGTATTTCTGGAACGAGGAGGACCTGGCGGTGTTCATCCAGCTGGACCTGTTTCGCAGCATCACGCAGCTCTTCCACCACCTTCTACGGCGCGAGCCTTCTCTCCCACTCATTCTCACCACCATTCTGCAGATGGAGCGCGCCACGGAACTGTTGCTCCTCTTCTGCCGAAAGGGAGAGGGAGGACCTGTCGGCGAAACCTCGAGGAGTTTCAGCCGCGTGTCCTCCTCGGTGGATTCCAGCACCTGCCGAAGCGGCTTCCCTCCCGCGGTGAAGTCCCTCATCGACTCGCTGATGGTCTTCTTCTTCAGCACGCTGGAGCTGCTGGCGTCGCCGCCGCTGCTGGCCTTCGTCACGCCGGACGTGGTGAAGCACACGGTGCGCGCCCTGCAGGAGCTGCTGCCCTTCGGCGAGTGCGTGGTCAGCGAGTGGGGGCGTGTCCTGATGCAGTGCGGCGGCACGAGCGACGAGCAGGTGCAAATCGAGATCCTGAAGGCGGTGCGCGTGCTGGCGGGGCTGATCAACGACGAGAAGGGTGAGGACTACCGCTTCATCGCGGACGAGGTGGTGGACATTCTGGTGGGCAGCTACTCGCTCGCGCCGTCGCTCTCGCACTGGTTCCAGCGGCAGGAGGAGTCCGTGGTGCTGATCCGCACGCTGCTGCAGCGGCCCTGCTTCCGCACCTATCTCCACGCGCACGTCCTGTCACTGCTCACCTCGCCCAGCCAGGCGCGGCAGTTGGCGGGCGTGGCGATTTGCGGCGGGGAGCTGATTGGGCTGTACGAGGGGTGCCAGGCGGTGCTCACGCCGCGCGTGTGCGAGGTGAACGAGAAGAACTGTGGGAGTGACCTGTACGAGGGGAAGAAGCCGTGCGTGGTGCTGGAGCTGCTGCCGGAGCGCGACGTGGTGAGCGTGGTGCTGGCGGGCGAGCAGGAGAAGAAGGAGGTGCCCTTCGTCGCCGTGGACCACGCGTCGCCGCTGCCCATCCGTCTGAGCCTGCTGAATCCCGCCATTGTAAACAGACTGCTGGAGATGCAGAAAACTCTGCAGCGTGGCGAGCTCTCGTGAGATGCGCGTTTTTAGTGTTATCCACAGACAGGGCGGCGACCCGCTGCTCGCCAAGCAGCTCGAAGCGTCCCTTCTCAAGGCGCTCGCGACGCTGACCTCGCAAATGACGTCGTTTCGGGTGAAGGAGGGAACGGAGTGGCTCAACGGCCTGTGCCAGGCGTGTCTTGTCTCCACGGACACACCGGGCGTTTCCGTGGTTCCGGAGATGGTGTTTGTCTCCTTCTTCACGCTCTTCCAGGAGTACGCTGCGCTGTTGGGGTGTCCCCTAGATTCAACCACACGACGCCCTCCTTCTCCTCGTCCTCGTCCTCCTCCAGCGCCAGCGCGGTGGAAGAGTGGGAGGTGAGCGAGAACGAGCAGGAGTGGCGCCTGCTGAGCAAGGAGAACAGCCGGACGATCAGCACGCTGATGCGCTGCGAGATCGGCGCCTGCCTCGTCAAGCTGCTGAACAACGAGAAGTACCTGCTGGACACCGCCGAGCACACGCTCTCCAACGTGAGCGATGGGTGGGTCCTCGCCGCTCTCTTCAGGGTAGGACCACGCTGCACGTGCGGCCCTCGCACACGCAGTACTCGGCTGTTTTCAGCTCGCTGCTCTCCATGGGCTTCGGCGAGCCGCTGGTGGCGCTGGCGATCGAGGCGGAGGGCGAGGACATCCAGCGCTGTCTCGCCTTTCTCCTGTCCCTGCAGCAGCCCCCCTCTCGCTCCCTCTCCATCACATCACCGCTGCCCTCCGTTCCCTATGATGGCAAGGTGGAGCCCATGGCAGGGTCTGTGACGGGGTCTGTGACAGAAGCGGGCTGCACAGGGACACTTCCAGCTATGGCGGAGAACCCGGTGTTGCGCTCCTGGTGTGAGGCGGACGATGTGATGATGGACGCGACGAAGAAGTTCTTTGGGTGCTACGGCGTCCGCGAGGTGCTGGAGGCGAAGGAGGGCAGGCGATTGTGGAATGGCACGTTTCGCCGCGATTTCGCGTCCGGCCAGCTCCACCGTTTGCGTTACCTTATCACATCCCCTGTAGATCCCTGCTCGCTCGCGTTCTCCGCCACGCAATGCGTGCTGGCCAATCGTTTGCGCCGCTCTCTTCCTGTTCCGTAGTGAGTAAGATCGCCACGCTATTCTCCCGCGTTCTTCTGTCCAACGCGTTGCTTGCCGGAGGGCTGGCAGAGCAGCTTACGGCCGAACAGAGCGAGAGGGCGTGGCGCGTGGAGAAGGTGTTGCTTCTGCAGGACGAGGAGGGTCGAGTGAGGAGTGCGTTGATGGAGTGGATGGGGACGATGCTGCGAAAAGAGAGGGGTCACACGCTGTGCGTGGCGATGATGGTGGACGTGTCGAAGAGCGTGCTGCTGCTGAAGAACGGCGAGTATGGCGAGTGCGTGAAGCAGATCCGCAGCGCGGAGTGGAACACGGACTCGAGTCTTTGTGGCTCCCCCCAGCTGCGCTGTCTCCTCTTCGCCACGCGTGTCCTCACGGAGCTGTTCGCGAAGGAGACAGTACCATGGAACGCCACGCTGACGGACTACTTCCAGTGGCTGGTGCGCCTGTGGTGCGAGCTGGGCGCCGCTGCCTCGCGTCTACTCCGATGCGTGGCCTTTCATTCGCTCCTCCTCCTACTTCCCCTCTGCAAGCCGGAGCTGCAGGACTGGTTCGCAGCGCAGATTCGCCCCTTCACGCGGCCCGCCGTGGTTCTTCCGCTGCTGACGGACGAGGCGGGGCAGTGGCCCATTCTCTCCCACTCGCTCCAACAGCAGCTCCAACTCGCCGTGGAGGCCACCTTCTTCAGTCCACCCGCCGAGGAGCAGCCGCAGCCCACCGGCCTCCACTTTCCTCCCGCCGCGACGCTCCTCGTCAAGCTCAGCTCCGTCCCCGCCCCATGGACGCTGGAATGGTGGCTGAAGGTCGCGTCGCCGCACCCCCTCACTCTCTTCAGCGGCGCGAATCAATCCATCCGACTGGAGGTGGGCGAAACGGACAGCGTGCTCGCGATCTGCGCGGAAACTGAAACGGCTCGCATCGCGGCTCCAATTCGGCCCGGATTCTGGCATCATCTCGTGCTCAGCGCAGATTCGGTGGCTCTGGTTCGTTTACTTGCTTCTCTTGAGGGTAGGAGTGGTCTCTGAGCGTGGACGGCGCACTCGTCTCGTCTTCTCTCTTCACGTCGCCGCTCCACATCGACCAAATCGGCAATTGCGCAAATACCTCCGATTTCTGGATCACGGAGATCCGCTGCTGGAGCTGTCGTCGCAGCGCGGAGCTCCTGCGCCACCACGCCGCGCGTTCTCTGCATCTGCCACTCACCGAGCGACAGCTCCTTCTCTACCTGCCGTGCTGGACCCGCGGAGACGACGCTCTCATGCCTGTCGATCCGCTGAACCGAAACACCGCACTCCAAGCGAACGGCGTTTCGCCCTGTGTGCTGAATGAAACGCCCGTGCAGCAGCGCGCACCGAATGACCTCCCGCTGGTGGCGAGCCAGCACGGTGTGGTTCGTTTCAACGCGCTGCCCACTGTTGGCGGAAAGTGGGGCGCAAAGTGGAGCACCAGTTGCTGGATGCGCGTGTACGGCAACGAGCAGACCCGCCGCGTGGAGGTGGAGCTGCCGGACGAGGAGACGAGCTTCGAGCTGGCGGGCAAGGAGGAGTTGGAGATCACCGAGGTGCACACGGTGGGTCTCATCACAAACACTCACGTCCTAGTGCGCGGCGCAGTCCCCGGAGTGGCTGGAGGGGTTCTCGATGACGCTGAAGCGCGCGGGTCTGCACCTGGCCTTCTCCTTCGCCTCGCGGCTGACCAGCGCCACGCCCGCCTTCCAGCCGCCCACGTCGCTGTGCTTCCACCGCCACCTCCACTCGCCGGTGCTCGCGCTGCCCTCGCCCTCACTCGTCGCCAACAAGTCGGACATCAAGCAGTGGGGCCTGGCCATGGCGGTGCTTCGTCCCGAGGACGCGGAGGCCTCCGCGCCGCAGGGCTTCACCGCGGGCGTGTGGTGTTGGGACGTCTTCATCAAGCAGTGCACCACGCAGTACATGGGCGTGGGCGTGGCGGCGCTGGGCACCAAGCTCACCTCCTACCTGGGCCGAGACTTCACCGGCTGGTCCTTCCAGCCCACCGGCGAGAAGTGGACGGCGAACGTGGGCGCTCCGTACGGACCCGTGCGCCCCGCGTTCGAGCAGAACGACGTGCTGAGCGTGGAGGTGGACATGACGAAGGGCACGCTGGCGTTCTACAAAAACCACCACTATCTGGGCGTCGCGTTCAAGGGTATCCACCGGAGTGCGGTGGTCGCCCAGCACGGCGTGTTCCCCGCGGTGACATGTTATCGCACCGGCGACGAGATGCAGTTGTTGGGGCTGCGCAACGGCGTGATCGAGGACTCTTTCGCCGACGACCGCGTGTCGTGGAAGCAGACGTGGAGGAACGGCACGCGCCACGGCTACGGCGTGATCCGCATGCGCGACGGCAGCGTGCAGCACAGCGCGTGGCGGCAGGGCGTGCGCGAGCCCCTGACGGTGGTGGAGCAGGCGGGCGTCTGGACGGTGAAGTGGGAGTCCGCCAACGGGTGGGTCCGCGCCTCCGCTAACCAGATTCGGGAGTATTTCGGGAAGGAGCGGGTGCTAAGTCCGCAGGAGTGCGTGGCGGCGCTGCAGGCAGCGGAAATGGGGGAGATTTCGGCGGTTCCCTCGCGCGAGCACCGCTGCGAAGTGACGGGCGAGGGCCTGCTGTCGCCCGCGGCGCTGTTCACCCTGTCCCCGACGCACTGCGCAGCGGGCATCGTGCTGTCGCCGGACCTGTCGACGGCCACGTGCACGACGAACAACCGGTGCATGGTGCTGGGGTCACGGTGCTTCACGGAGGGCAGGCACTACTGGGAGGTGGCGGTGAACGACTGCGACTTCGGCACGGTGTTCATCGGCGTGGCGGCGCGGCTGGCGGGCAGCAGCCACCAATGTTGGCGCGACTACGGGTTCGTGAACAACCGGACGTTCCAGGACCATGCGACGGAGTGCTACTACGGTGTGCAGTACAGCCGCGGCGACGTGATCGGCGTGCTGCTGGACCTGGACGTGGGCGAGCTGTCCTTCTTCAAGATGGGAAAGGAGTTCTACTACTCGCACCACAACGTCCTGAGTCTGGGCGTGGCGGCGCACCACCTCCGCGGCCGCGAGCAGCACGCGCACACGCCGCTGTACCCCTCCTTCGGCTTCAAGCGCGCCGGCGACTCCATCTCCGTGCGGCCCGTGGCGGTGGAGGAGGAGGGCGAGGAAACGAGCTGGTGGCGGCGGTTGCTGTTTGTGCAGGGAGCCATGCGCGCGGTGGAGACGGGCGGTCCAGAAATCCTGCCGAATTGGATGAAGGGGGAGATTCTGAACCGCTTCGAGGCGCTGTACAAACGGAATCGGATTCGGGTCGAGGTGCACGGCAAAATCGGCGTGATTTTGGACACCGACGCGTCCGCGTTTGATTCGGTGCCCGGCGGAAAGCGGCTCGTTTTCGGGCAGGTTCTCAGCGACCAGAACGGGTGGAAGATGGTGCTGGGGACCCAGTTCGGGCGGGTTTGGTACATGGCCGACAATGGGGCCGATTTCTGGTACTTCTCGGACGACGAGCTGAAGCAGCAGTCGGCGGGCGAGAGGCCGTCTGAGGCGTCTGAGGCGGAGGCGAACGAGGCGAGCGGCAGGCTGGACTGGGCAGCGGTGCTGTCGCCCGTGCTGCTGCGGAAGCTGAAGCACAAAGCGCTGGAGGTGTGCGAGAGTGCCGGACTGCCGTTCTCGTGCCTGTCGCTGCGCCAGCAGGGACGTATCGTGTGCGAGGAGCTGAGCGAGGCGGAGAAGGGCGTGGGCATCTGCTTCCTGCAGCTGCTGAACGAGCACGGCAGCAGGGCCATTCCCTTCCTGCCTCTGGAGGACGAGGGAGGCGTGGACGCATCCTCCTTTGCGGGATTCATAAAACAGGGTGGGAGTGTGGTGAATCAGGGTGTGAATGTGAGAAGTGAAGAGAATGTGAGGAGTGAAGATAGACTTCATCACATCACATCATCACACCCCCTCTCCCTATTCAGCAGACAGAAGGACCTGTTCCTGTTCACCACAAAGAAGCGGGTGCTGGTGGCTTCTCTAGACCTGCTCTCCTTCTTCACGGCCTCCGCGGACCTCTTCGAGCGCCCCTTCTCCATTCCAGAAATCAAGGTGAATCGGGTGATGGCACAGCGCGCCGTTCTTGCCTCTCCAGAAGACGCCGTTCAGAAGTCCGTGTTCGCCCAGCTGGTGAAGGGACTGGAAGTGCTCCCCATTGCCCATTTTCGGCGCGATTTCTGCCACGCGGAGGATGCTGGGCAGAAGCGTGCGTTCTTCGTGCGGCTGATTGGAGAGGGCGTTTACGACTCTGGCGGTCCCTACCGCGAAATCATCGGGACAGCGGCGGGCGTGGAGGCGGTGAGCGTGCTGGGTCTGGCGAAGCTGACGGCGAACTGCGAGAACGGGCTGACGCGAGATGAGGAGTACGTGGTGGCGGACTTCCGAACCGACACAAAACGGGGAGAGTTCTACCGGTACGAGTACTACTGGGGCCTGCTGATCGGGCTGGCGCTGCGCGGATCAGTGTCGCTGCCTCTGCCGCTGAGTCCGCTGGTGCTGAAGATGCTGTGCGGCGAGAAGGTGGGCGTGGAGGACCTGAGGAAGTGCGAGGAGGCGTTCCTGAGTCTGTGCACGAAGTGGGAGGAGGTGGTGAGTGCGTTCGGGTCCATTCGCGAGGTGGTGGAAGTGCTGCCGGTGGAGGAGGAGCGGAAGAAGGAGCTGCTGCTGGGCGTGGGCGAGCTGGAGAGAGACGAGTGGTGTGTGCGCATGATGGAGTGCATGGTGGAGAAGAAGCGGAACGATGCGTGGAGGGTGGTGAGCGGCGTCCATGCGATTGTTCCCGCGGCGCTGCTGGCTCTGTTCTCCCCGGAGGAGATGCACGCGCTGCTGTGCGGCTCGGACCGCATGGAGGCGAGCGACCTGCGACGCATCGCCGAGTATGCCGACGGTGTGCGGGAGAGCGATGTGACGGTGCAGCGCTTCTGGCGAGTGGTGGCGCAGCTGACGCGGAAGGAACGCTCACTGCTGCTGCTGTTTGTCTGTGCGAGGAGCCGGCTGCCCGCGCCACCCGCGCCGCCCATTTCGTTCAAGATCGTGCTCGTGGAGGCAGGGGACGACGCACTGCCGCAGAGCCAGACGTGCTTTTCGATCCTGAAACTGCCGAGATACAGCAGTGATGAGGTGATGCGACGACGACTGGTGTATGCCATCAACAGCGCGACGACGATGGAGCTGGACGTGCAGCTGCACGATGCCGAGGGTTGGGAGTAGGAAATCGCTTGTTTGTTTTGAACCGTAATCATTGATTCTTTTTCATCCCTTCCATGCTGCTTCCTTTTACGATTCTGTTCCTTTTAGGCCTCGTCAGTTGCGCTGTAAGAGGCATTCTTCGCTCCTAAGCGTAGAATGTGGTGTTCACGATCAAGGACACCGGAAATGTGTTCACTAGCCAAAACAATCATCCCTGGTATTGTTCCAAGATGCAGTTTGGAGATTACCTCCTTTCTCGCGCCCAGGGTCAGAACCGCAAGGCCAGCATTCTCTGCGCCATTCCGCGTTTGCAGGAAGGTGTTTCTTTCCAGAATGTCCTGATCGAAGCGTCTTCTCTCGTTGAGAGTGAATCTTTGCTGTTTAAATGAAGGATAGAGGGTAAATCCAGTTACAACGTTCATATTCCTAACGTGAACGCGACTCAGCGCTTTCTAGAAGAATTGACCGATCAGAAGGAAGCGAAGCTGTATTGCTTGTCCACGTTGGAGTCGTCCTGTCCTCGTGGATTCCGCATGATTCAGGTGCGTATTGGCGAGAAGAGTCACGAGTAGAGTATGAAGGAGATTTCGTTGCAGGAGTACGGCATTATCTTCCGGCCTATTGAGAACACCGTTCGTTTCATCGATCATCGTGATGCGTAGACTCCATTGACGCTTCAGGACGTGCAATCCTATCTAGAGAACCACAAGCGCAGAGTGCTGCTCATCTCTGCAGCCGACGTGCCCAGCATGGATCTCCCGCCGAAGGATGTGGTCATTCTCATCGGCGGCTCCCTGTTCATCATCCTTCTCTTTTGCATCGGAATGTGCACCCGCCAGAGTCAGCACAACAAGCAAGAATGGGCTGTTTTCAACAAACACAAGAGGGCTACTTCTTCTTCTTTTTCATGTGTTCGGAGTCGACGAACCCGCACTTCTCCAGCACGTTTCGCGTCGCATTGTTGATGTGCTTGAATCGATCTGTGTGTCACTCTCCACACGAATAGGATACCAGGACCGAGTAGAATGCCTCCCCACCACCGAGACACCACCACGATCACATTCTTCACATCCATCATATTCAACTAGGGCTCACTCATCAGAGTATTACCTACAAGATGGAGCATCCGACTGCCAGCGGCCGACTCCCCATCATCGTCATTGTCCTGAATCCACACACCGCGCTTCTCATCGTAGATGCGATATGCGTACATGTTGTGTGTTGCGCTACACATCACGGCCACACAGTATCGCCCACCGTTGAATCTTGTTGTTGCTGTGCAGGTATTGCAGGACCAGTTTCACGTCCTCTTCGCTGTGCACCTCCGCGCAGTGCGCCTGGAATGTGCTCTTCCGGTCCGTGAACGCCTCGTCGGAGAAGACCTCGGGCTAGCCGTGACGCGACCCTTCAAAGCAAACGCAGTGCGCGGGCTTGACGAATGGGCAGCTCGTCGCTCCATCCCTGAACTCCTTCTCGGGAAGAGGCACCACCTCCTTCTTCTCCACCACCTCCTCCGCCTCCTCTTTTGGCTCCTCCTTGACTTCATGCGCGGAAGACACATCGAGTGGCGTGGGATGGACATTCTCGCGCAGCCACTCCACCCAGTTGTACACGCAGACACACCCCGGATTCTCCATATACACCTCCATCTGCGAATTCACCCAGCAAGCCCGCTCCTACCAACTTCTCTTCAATATCGGCAATAGCACTCTCCGACAGCCACTCTGCGTACACCGAAAACTTGGGATAGCAGGTAGAGGGGTAATCCTTGTGGTAGTGGACCGTCAGCACCAGTTCGGATCTGCCCATGTCGTTGGGAATAGAAATGACGAACGAATTTGGTGGTTTCCTAGGGAAGGGAGGGACGGGAAACACGGCTCACAGCTCGAAGTTCTCCGCATAAATCGCTTCCAGGGCGCAAATCTCGTCCTGCTGCTGTTGGTCGTTGTCGTCCATGCAATGGAAATGCCGAGTGGCTCAGAGCGACTGCAACAAACGCAGCCAAATGTACTTAAAAGACGTGTTTTCCTCGGCAAAATAGAGACCCATCTTGCTGAAGCCGCTCATGCGCGTCAAAAACAGGTAGTCGCACTTCCCGAGGAGCATCTGGTCCAGCACGGCCTTCATTACCGCCTCCTGCGTGACCTTGGCGGCGCGGACGCCTCCCACGTGCGATCGTCGGAATCCCTCCGTCGTGACCACCATGCCCGGGAAGCTGCGCCGCATCAGCGCCTCCTCCTCGGACGAGTCGGTGGACAGGAAGATCTTCACGCCGCCCTTGTGGCTTCGCCGCTGCTGCGCCACGAACTTCTTCAGCCGCTTGATGAACGCGTCCACGTGCTTCTGCTCCAAAAACGGGCGCGAATCCGTCCAGTCGCTCTTGCCCTGCCCCATCCGGATGTGCACCCCGATGCGCACGCCGTCGCCCAGCGCCGCCTCGAACTTCTCCAGCCACGCCTGCACCTGCGCGGACGGCCGGAACAGGCTCTTCACGCAGCGCCCGTAGTAGCGGTCCACCGTGCCGTACAGCTCATGCCCGCGCACGCCGCGCTCGAAGCGGCTGAAGAGGAGCCCGAGGTCGGCGAGCAGGCCGTTGGCGCGGCCGTTGAGGATGAAGCGGTCGGCGAGCACGTGGAGCGTGTTGAGCTGAATGGTGCCGCCGACGGACTTGAGGGTGCTGATTCGGGAGGCATAATCCTTGGGCTCCTGACCGGTGATGGTGACGGCGTAGGGGGATTTGAAGGAGGGCGGCGCGTGCTGCAGCACCTTCTCTAGAGGTGAGGGCGCAGGAGGAGGAGGACTCTTCGAGATGAGGGTAGAATTCAATGGCATGTGCAGCAGGCCGAAGTCGAAGAGATCGCGGGTGATTACGGTGGAATAGACTGCGGGTGAGGAGCGGGGAGAGACGCAACAGCGAATGGCGCGGCCCGTGTAGAATCCGATGAACAGAGCGTCGCAGATGCCGATGAGCTCGCCGGAGAGGCCCGTCGTTCCCCGCTTGATGTAGACGACGGTATGGGCCGTTTTGTAGTTGCTACTCGTCACAGAAGCGAATTCTCCCCCACCGCTCCTGCGTCAGTTTGTACTTGTTGAAGAACTTCTGCCATCGGTGGTTCCCGCCTCCACCCCGCGAAATGTGCTTTACCGGTGGGAATTGGGTGAGCAGCGGCAGCGGCTCCGTATCGTTCACCTCGATATGCTCATCTTTCAGGACAACATCCGGAGTCATCGTTATCGACGGGAAGGAAGAAAACGCATCGAGAGAGGGTTCCGGTTCCTCCTCTATTCTTTAATGCGTCTAGATATAGAGCACCACTTGCAAGCAACGGAGACGGAGTTTGGAAGAGATCCGGAGACACAGCGCTGTACAGAGTCATATTCATGACCTCTTCTGTGAATGGGTTCGGATGGAGATGGCCTATTGGATAAAAGGAAGAATACAGTCAAAACGAATGACTCTGGAATGCGCAACGAAACAGGTTACGTATAGCACAGTCACATAGACCAAAGTGAAGGTAAGCAAAAGACACCGTCCCATTTCTTGGATAAGAAATGAATGGCCATAGTCTTTCTTTGCATCACACTTTCTTCCTCCTCTGTAATCTATAACCCCCAAAAAAGAAGAGGATGATTCGGCTTGGCTGCAATCGAAGGATCTTGTGTAACACGCTATTCAGTCCCCTAGCAAGGCCGCTGCTTTCCCGCTTTTCCGAGTATTCCAAAGGGGTGTGCAGAGTGACGATTAGATTCGTGGGGAAGTTTGGACCCAACACACAGAACATTGTGGACAACTACTACGACGTTCCGCTAGAGAACTGCAGGACGTTCAGCATTATTGCCCACATCGACCACGGGAAGAGTACCCTGGCCGATGCGATCATGAAGCAGGCGGGCAACATTCCCAAGGACGCGCAGGCACAGTTCCTCGACAACCTGGAGGTGGAGCGCGAGAGGGGCATCACGGTCAAAGCGCAGACCGCCAGCATGCTGGTGCGCTCCAAGCAGGACAACGAGAACTACCTCCTCAACCTCATCGACACGCCCGGTCACGTGGACTTCTCCTACGAGGTGGAGAAGAGCCTCGCTGCCTGTCAGGGCGTCTTGATGCTGGTCGATTCCACGCAGGGCGTTCAGGCGCAGACGCTCTCCACCTACCGCAGCGCGCTGAAGCACGCAGGGACTGCGGCGACGGGTAACACGTAGAACCTGGATGTGATTCCGGTAATCACGAAGATTGACCTGCCGCACGCGGACATCGCGTCGTGCAAGAAGCAGATCATGGAGGTGATGCACGTGAAGGAGGACGCGATCCTCTGCTGCTCCGCGAAGCAGAACCTGGGCATTGACGACATCTTCTCTCGGATCATCGACGGAATCATCTGGCCACAAGGCGACCGCGCCGCTCCCTTCCGCGCGCGCATCTGCGACTGCTGGTACGACACGTACAAGGGCATCATCTGCTCCATCCAGGTGGAGGACGGCGCCGTGCGGCGCGGCGACCGCGTGCTGCTGTACCACTCGGACCAGCCGTACGAGGTGATGGAGCTGGGTTTGCTCCTGCCCTTCTCCGTACCCGTGGGCCGGCTGCACGCGGGCAACGTGGGGTACATCGTGCTGGGCTGCCGCGACAACTCCAAGATCTTGTTGGGCGACACGCTGATCCCCGACGTCAACTACGCGCAGAAGAAGCTGCCGAAGCCCGCGCCGCTGCCGCACTTCAAGCCGGCGACGCCGATGGTGTATGCGTCGGTGTTCCCGGTGGACCAGTCGTCGTTCGAGGACATGCGGACGGCGCTGGAGAAGCTGCTGCTGAACGACAACAGCGTGACGGTGAGCCAGGAGAACAGCCAGGCGCTGGGCATGGGTTTCCGCTGCGGGTACCTCGGCGTGCTGCACATGAACATCTTCCAGGAGCGGCTGTTCCAGGAGTTCGGCATGCCGGTGCTGGTGACGGCGCCGTTCGTGCCGCACAAGGCGGTGCTGAAGCGCTCGGGGAAGGAGATCGACGTGGACAAGCCCAGCGAGATGCCGCCGCCGTCGGAGCTGGCGAGCATCTTGCAGCCGATGAGCGACATCACGATCCTGACGCCGAAGGAGTTCATCGGGCCGTTGATGAAGCTGTGCCGCGACCGGCGCGGTGTGGAGCGCGTGGGGGCGAGCGGCGGGCGTGAGGCGTAGAACGTGCAGTACGTGGACGACAAGCTGGTGATGCTGGAGTACCACATCCCGTGGGCGGAGATCGTGGTGGACTTCTACGACACGATGAAGAACGTGAGCAGCGGCTACGCGTCGGTGGAGTACGAGGACGCGGGCTGGGAGGAGGACGACGTGGTGAAGGTGGACATTCTGGTGAACGGCAACCCGATCGACGCGCTGTCCTTCGTGTCGAACCGCCGGCGCGTGGAGGAGGAGGGCCGGCGCATCCTGCTGCGGCTGAAGGAGACCATTTCGCGGCAGCAGTACGAGGTGATCCTGCAGGCGGCGGTGGGCGCGAAGATCTTCGCGAAGGAGCGCATCCCGCCGTACCGCAAGGACGTGCTGGTGAAGGGCGGCAAGCTGGTGGGCGGCGGTGACCAGACGCGCAAGCAGAAGTTGCTGGAGGCGCAGAAGCGCGGGAAGAAGAAGCTGCGGACGATCGGCAACGTGGAGATCCCGCAGGAGGCGTTTTTCGCGGTGTTGGATCGCAGCAACCGGTCGTGAGTGGAACAAACAGCGCATTCGGAGAAGCCCAGCAGCGGCGCCGCCTCCCGCCTCCTCCTTCTTTTAGTCTTCTTTGTGTGCTGTTTCTTGAAGAGAATTATGATGAAAAGCAGGAGACATGATAACAGGAAGAGCAGCGGGCGGAATGAGCGCGGAGCGTACACAGCCTGCAGCACGATGGCCAGGTGGTGGCCTGCCAGACACAGCTGCGTGTGAGGGGGAAAGAAGAAAGGCACTTGGTCCAGCAGGAGGTTCTGAATCTGCTCCAGCTGCTCGGGACTCAGACGGTCGTCACTCCGATTCTGCAGCACTGCGTCGATTGCCTTCTTCTTTTCGTGGGATGCTTCGGCCCAGCGAAGGAGGAGCGTGGAGATGTCGCCGGAGCGCTCTTTCGCCGTGCAGCGACTGCCGATGCTCTTCCCTAACTGCCGGATGAGGTCGAGAGACTGCGAGGAGAAGGGCAAATCGCGCGGATTGGCAATGGCGCCTGCCACGTGGTCCGTGAAGAAGTGCACGTTTTCCGTGATGCTACCGACAGTCACGGTTTGCAGGGAGCCGTCTAATGCATGACTGATTCGCCCACTCCCAACACTGCTGAGAAGCGTCGGTATGATAGGGTTGGTGGAGGTCACCCACCACGTGCACGAGAAACCGCAGCTCCTTTGCCTACACGAAACGGAGTCATCCCAGTGTCTACATGATTGGGGATGCGCTTCATTTCATTTATCAATGCGCTCGTTTGCGAAAGGACCGATTCCGAGCCCTATAGGAGAGAGGAGGAGATGGATGCAACATCCCAGTTCGGCATGTCAACAACATGCCATCGCCACGTATATTCATATCGCGGAGTCTTTTTGATTTCGTCTGCCCAGCAAGCCTAGATTGGAGAGGAGGGTCGCAATCCGACTGCTGAATAGGCCTCGTTGATGTACTAGACATGATGTGTTTACACTATCCTTACGAGACTGTCTTCTTGCAGATTTGACAATTCGAATCGTATCTTCTTCTATCATTCACATCTCATCTTTATGAATTGCTTGAATACGAAAGGAAAGGTCATGCAGCGCAATGTCGAGAATGACGCCATGACCAATATCTGGAGATGATAGCACGACAGTAAGCACGAACTGTGCCAGCACTGCACTGTGGAGAAAAGGAGAGCCCACCCGATCAGAGCACTCCACATTTCTAACAAACAGCGCAGAGAAAAGGCAACTACACATTCAATATTTCGACAGGCCCCGGAAGGCTGTCCGCAAACGACGGCTTCTGCACGCGAAGCGTTCCATTCACTGCAATGCGCTCCTGCAACCCCTTCGTCCCCAGGCCCGCCAGCTCGTCGGGGAGATCCACCGGATGGAACTGGGCGTACGTCAGCGGAGTGAAGATCTGCTCGTAGGAGGGCGACATGATGCGGCTGGGCGACACGTGCCTCTTCTTGCCCACCCACACCACGCAAACGAACCCCACGCACAAAATCTCAAGCCCCAGCACGCAGACGCTGATCACGAAGAACGTGTTGGAAATGATCAATTGCTCTTCGTGCGAGGTGCCGAAGCAGGCAGCGTCCGTGGCGTTCTTGAGGTGCCGGTCTGAGCAGCCCTGCGTGAAGAGGGAGGAGGAAACCACGGGATCCACATTCAAGCGAATCTACGCATCAACACGACATGGGATGCCAACGGCCAGAAAAACGGTGGATTTGGGGGGAGTGGGACGGTAGATGTAGGGGGACCAGGCGGAGGAGGAGAAACACCCAACGGCTTTGGGATTGACTAGATCGGACGTGTCGAGGGAAATGAGCCCCGCCTCCTGCTTCACGCGGTAACAGACACGGTGGAGAAACATGGTGATGTTGCAGCTCGCCGCCTTCGTGTTCCAGGTCCCGCCCTTCTGCCCGCAGATCTCCACGCACTCCGGAATGGTGCTGCAGCGGAGCTCTGCCTTGGTCATGAACACTTGGTACACGCGGTTGATGTGGTCCTCGAAAATGGACTCGTTCTTGCGGCTGTACAGCGTGAACACGAACTCATCAGAGGAAAAGGAAATGGGCGTGAGGAAAAAGGACGTCGGCGAGTAGATACAGCCGCTCGGAGGGTCGTTTGTTCGGTTGCACGTGTCGCTGACGGGGAAATAGGGGCCGTTGCTCTCTTCCTTCTTCTTCATTTGCGTATCATTGACCCAAAACGATTGGGAAAGGAATAGAGAGCGTTGCTTCAGCCACTCGTTCGTTCGTTCATTGTAGCTACGTTTCACGTTTCCTCGTCACCCCTACTGCTGGATAAAAGAGGGACGGTAGTTTGGAGAGTTGGAAATGATAAAACCCAAGAGCAGGAATACGAGAGGAGTCAAGAGCAACAAGGAGATCAGACTGCCATACTTTTCTAATAGTTTGCGATAGTTCACACCACGCAGAAAGGGACTCTCTCCCGCCATTCTATTGAATTGTGGTTGGGAGTTTCACCGGGAGAATTGTGTTCATCATTGTGTGGAAGGGAAGAGTGAGGTGAATCCATGGGAGTAGAGTGACAATAGGGATGTGAGTAGGAAAGAAGGACGGGGATGTATGAAACAGAGAAGGGCAATGGGAGGGTGGGGTTTCCATCGATGCATTGACTTTCGTTTTCTCCTTACTCACCATTTTCCATTCCATTCCTCATACATATTCTACGACTTACAGCCCATTTCAACTCATCTAATGCATCTCACTCTTTTCAATGAATGCATGATCCCTCGCATTCCCGCAACACGGAGAAGGCACGTGAACGGTTTCAGCGAGACTGGAATCTTCACGAAAGACTGGCCGAAATCAAGCCTTCTTTTGCCAAGAGGGATATGCAACACAAAAGGGTTGGAAGCATGTCTGCTTTGTAGCGAAATTCATGTGAGCACTCACAAACAGAGCGACTGTTCTGGTAATTGCGCTGATAACGCTGATCGTCTTCATCGTTTTGCGTACGGTGAGGCAGAAAAGCAAGGAAATCAAGTATCACATTTAGTGCGCCTTATTTCACGTGTAGGGGTGTGTTTCATCTCCCCAAGGTGCCATTCAGCTATGACAAATCGGATGTGTTTTCCATGGGCAAGATCCGTCAGGAGTATCAGGCAGTGAGAAAATGGTACATTGAACAGAACAAGAAACTCACTGTACTGCATTGAGCCCGTCCTTCCCACGTAGGAACACAAGGCGAAGGAAGAGGACGTGGTGTCGAATCCATTTTTCGTGCAGAGCGTCTCCTCCATGCAGATGAGCTCCATTTCCCAAATGATGCTGGGAAGAAAGCGTGCGTGCTATAAATCTCTATCTGGGAAGGACATCCTCGTCTACCAGCTCATGGAATACTACAGCATTCTGTACATCTCCCCGTTCTTCTCCAGCATAGGGATATTCCTCGCGAGAAGATCGCCTCTCTCTTCGACAAGGTGGAGCACGCCTATTGCCCCAAGGACTCGTTCCTTGCGGAGCGCGGAAAGCCGCACTCTCTGTACATCTTCCCTGTTCCCTTCACGCACAGCGTCCTCCTGTCGTCGGGACAGGTGCTGATCCAGGAGGAGGGGAAGGAGGACATTCTGTGGGAGTGCAAGTCCGTTTCTTCCTACCTCACCTCCTGGGAGTTCCTCCAGCAGCTCGTCGCTCCGGACAGTGCGTCGGTAGGCACCCACTCCCATCATCACTCCAGAGAATCACTGTACGCGCGGTCACGCCGTGCGAGTACTGCGTCTTCCACGTGAAGGCGGCGCTGAAGCAGGAGGAGCACGACACCATCTGCCGCCTCGTGGAGAAGGGCGTGGGCCGCCTGCAGCGCCTGATCACCTGTCCCGCCATCCAGTGAGTGCTGCGCGGGCGCTTCATTCACAGAGAGCTGAGCGCGTGCTTGGGCGCGGGCGAGGCGGAGGCGTCGCTGCAGATCGCGACGATGTACCCGATGCTGTACGAGTGCGTGATGGACGACCAGCGCAGCGGCGTGGAGATGCGTCAGTGCGTGGAGGAGATCGTGCGCGGCGAGGGCGACGAGGTGTTGGTGCTGAAGAAGAGTCAGCTGGTGGCCTTGCCGCCCTACACCATGTGCGCCTTCTCGCTCGGACTCACTCGCAGTGTGGTGGTTTTGCGCGGCCGCATCGTGGCGCCGGAGGGCGAGATCTCGGTGATCGTAAGGTCCTCTTGGCGGGGTGTGAGGGTAGTACGACCGCGCGAGCATCCTGCCGCGGCACAAGAGCTCCTTCTACGTGCTGTCGGAGGAGGCGTCGCTGCTGTTCGTGCCGTACAACGGGAACCTGAGCTGCATGAGCCTGTCGTGCCTGGAGTTCATCTTGCGGTACTTCACGGCGCGCGTGGAGGAGGAGGTGGGCTTCATCGACCGCCGCATCCAGTGGCTGGAACGCGAGCGCGGCGACTGCATGATCAAGGAGAAGGACGTGGTGGAGAGCACGTGAGCGCTTCTCACCGCCTTCAGCGTAGCATCGTCATTGTGTCGGGACGTGTGCGGTCGACGCGGTCGAGCGCGGGGAGCCAGGAGTCGCGGTACAAGCTAAAGTACCGCCTGAGCTACGACAGCCGGCACGTGTTCAGCGAGAAGGAGAAGGAGGAGGTGGCGCACCGCATGAAGGAGAAGGAGGAGGAGCGGCTGGCGGGGCAGCGCGCCGACGAGGTGGTGGTGAGTGTATGTCGTCGCGCGCGGCGCTGAGCGGTAGGAGTACGGCAACAGCACGGCGCTGTTCATCAACCGCTGTCTGAACCACAAGGAGGCATCCGTCAACCTGTACTGCGGTGGGCGTCGGTTGGGCGTGTGAGGCGTAGCGCGCCGCACGGAGGTGCTGTCCATTCCCACGGAGGTGCTGGTGCAGCTGATCCAGTCGCAGCCCGTCCCGCTGCTCAACTACATCAACGCGCATTCGATTGTGGGTGTTCTGCTGTTGCTGTCTTTGTGTCGTTTCCATGTCATTCGTTTTCTTTCTGTTGCTGTCTTTGTGTCGTTTTCATGTCATTCGTTGTGTTACTGTCATTCTCTTCTTCATTTCTCTTCATAACCTCCTCACACACCTCCACTCTCATAACACCCAACTCCCCATTTGCTTCGCAATTGCTCACCCCTCATAGGACCTCTCCGTGAAGCAGAAGCGACAGATATCCTTGCATCCCCGCGGTTCGCGCCTTAACCCCACCTCCAGAACATCTCCACCATCGCCGCCACGCAGAACTCCTCCTCGCTCGCCAGCTTCTCGCGCCTTCTCTACTCCGCGCTGAACGCCATTCAGCCCGCCAACTATGTCACCTCCGCCGACCGCAAGCGCGCCAGCCACCTCGCCTTTCAGGAAGGCGCGCGCCGCACGCTGCTGGTGGGCGACGGGACGGTGAAGGGCTGGAACCAGCAACAGCTGGACATCGTAGCGGCGAGGCGCGGCGTGAAGGGTAGAGCGATCTGGTGCTGCTGGTGGTGAACGTGTGCGACTCGCCGCTGTCGGAGAGTGACTACGTGACGCTGGGCGAGATGATGATGGGCATTCGCCGCGAGATCGTGTTCCTGCGCGAGTGCGAGGACGGCATGGAGGACGAGGCCTACGAGAAGAAGCTCGCCGAGTGGCGCCAGGTGCTGTGGGTTTGCTGGCGGGTGCTGAGCGGTAGTCTGTCGCTGGCTCCACAAAAAGTCTACCACGTGAGGATCCACCGCGACTCGCCGCTGCGCGACCTGACCAACAACCGGTCCGACATGCGCCGGCTGGCGCGGTACCTGACCAACACCAGCATCGGCGTGGTGATGAGCGGCGGCGGTGCACGCGGCTACGCGCACGTGGGCGTGCTGCGCGCGATGGACGAGCTGAACATCCCCGTAGATTACGTGGGCGGCACGAGCATGGGCGCGTTGGTGGGCGGCGTGGCGTGCTGCAACCGCGGGGACTACGTGCTGACGCGCAAGACGGTGAAGGAGTGCGCGGCGCTGCTGGGTTCGCTGCCGCAGCAGCTGCTGGACGTGACGCTGCCGGTGCTGAGCTACGTGGGTGCGCGGCGGCGGCGTGAGGGGTAGACGAAGGGTAACCTGATCAACAACGTGGCGAAGAAGGCGTTCGCGCTGCGGCAGATCGAGAACACGCCCGTACCCTTCTACTGCATCTGCACTGACATCACCAACTGCCGAGTGGCCCCCCGTTTTCAAGCTCACGCGTAGGAGTGCGTGGCGCAGAACGGCCCGCTATGGCGCTTTGTGCGCGGCTCGATGAGTCTGATCAACCTCTTCCCGCCCATCGGCGACCTGACGGTGCGTCTGCCCGTGGCGGCTGAAGCGTAGAGCCCGCACCCCAACATGCTGGTGGACGGCGGCTACTGCAACAACGTGCCGTCGGACGTGATGTGCCGGCTGTTCCACCCCAACACGGTGATCACGGTCAACGTGGAGGGCTACCCCGACGAGGACACGGCGCCCGTGTACGACACGCAGTCGGGCTTCTCGCTGTTCATCAAGCAGACCTTCCCGCGGCTGTTCGGCGAGCAGATCAGCAAGTCGAGCATCCTGCAGAAGCTGGTGTACACGTGGAGCGAGAACCGTCGTACGGAGAACCTGCTGGTGAAGTCGGACGTGGTGGTGCGGCCCCCGCTGCGCGATGTGTACCTGGCGGACAACAGCCGGTACGACGAGATCGAGAACCGAGGGTACAACGAGGGCAAGCAGCGGCTGATGGAGTGGCTCCGCCTCGTGCCCAAGGATTCGTGGGCGCTGCGGGAAGCGGCTAAGGAGTAGGGATTTGTACAATGCCCTTTTCGTGACCCCGAAGTACCCGTTTTCCGAGCGAAGAGCCTCCTTGCTTCGCTCATCCTCCTGTACATAGCTTTTCTCGCTTGTTTGTTCGCAGTAGGGAACGAGGATTATAACATGCTTTGATTGGAAATGCAGAGCACCTTGTTTGAAGCAGAAGAGAGAAATAGGGACATGAACATGAAAATACCCCATTATTGCTGCGACCTAAAAGAACCCCCCATCCTATTGTTGATAGATGGCTTCCATTATTGATAGCATCAAGGGCGGAATCGTGGTGTCGTGCCAAGCCCACGAGGAGGACGGACTTTACGGCCCCGAGAACATGGCGCTGATGGCGAAGGCCGCCGAGCTCGGTGGCGCGGTGGGCATCCGTGCCGACGACCCGAATCACATTGCAGCGATCCACCGCACGGTGAAGCTCCCCATTATCGGAATCTACAAGGAGGACGTGGAGGGCTATGAGACCCGCATCACACTGAACATGGACCGCGTGAAGGCGATTTACGAGGCGGGCTCGTCGATTATCGCGCTGGACGTGACCAATCGCCCGCACCCCTACGGAACGACGGGTCTGGAGATGATCAAGCAGATCAAGGAGCAGTTTGGCTGTCTCGTCATGGCGGATATCTCCACATTCGAGGAGGGCGTGGCCGCGGCCGAAGCCGGAGCCGATCTCGTGGCGACGACGCTGTCCGGATACACGTCGTACTCGCCGCATATGGAGGGTCCTGACTATGCCCTGGTGAAGCGTTTGGCGCAGACTGTGAAGGTTCCGGTGATCTGCGAGGGCCGCATCGCCAGTCCGGAGCACGCGCGTCGACTCCTCCGCATGGGCGCGCACGCCATCGTGGTGGGCAGCATGATCACGCGTCCGATGTGGATCACCAAGCAGTACGCCGAGGCGATGAAGCAGACGGTGCGCGCGATGACGGGCTGCGCGTACGCGCTGGACATCGGCGGCACGAAGATCGCGGCCTCTATCGTGAACGGCGCGGGCCAGCTGCTGGTGGGCCCCATCAAGGCGAGCTGCCCGCAGGACAGTCGCGACAGCGTGGTGGCGGCGTGTCTGGCTCTGCTGCGCCAGCTGTCCCAGCGGAGCGAGGCGTCCTCGCTACGCCCGATCGCGGTGGGCGTGAGCACCGGCGGAACGATCAGTCGCGACGGGCGCGTCCTGTACGCGACCTCCTCCATCCCCGACTGGCAGGGCTGTCCGCTGCGCGAGATCATCGCCAAGGAGATGGGCCTGCCTGTGGTCGTGTGCAACGACGGCAACTGCGCCGCGGTGGCCGAGGCGCGGCTGGGCAGCGGCGCGGCGTGCGAGTCGACGCTGTGCCTGACGGTGGGCACGGGCCTGGGCGGCGGCGTGGTGATGAACAGCGAGCTGGTGTGCGGCAGCGAGCGCATGGCGCAGTGCTTCGGACATATGGTGGTCTGCCGCGACGGCCGCCGCAAGGGCGAGAACGCCGGCGCCGCGGAGAGCTACGTGAGCGGGCAGGCGCTGTGCGAGCGGTACAACGAGCGTGTGGAGGCAGCGAAGCGTGCGGCCAGCGGGAAGGAGGTGGGCGAGCGCGCGGAGGCGGGCGAGGCGGAGGCAGTGGCGTGCGTGAAGGAGATGGGCGAGTGGCTGGGCGTGGCGCTGGCGTCCATGTGCGCGTGCCTGAACCCCGAGGTGGTGTGCATCGGCGGGTCCGTGGCGGACCTGGGAGAGCTGTTCCTAGCCCCCGTGCGCGAGTCCTTCAAGCAGAACGCCTTCGTGACGATCAAGGACACGCCGATTGTGAAGGCCCGGTTCGGCAACGACGCCGGCGTGGTGGGAGCCGCACTGCTGGCTCTGGAGCACTGTTAGATGGCGTGTGTTTGTGGAAACAAGCAGCAAAAGAAATCACTCCTGATACTGCGGGTTCAAAACTTGCGCGAGCCAATCAAAGCCCTCCTTCAGCCCCTTCCCGATTTTGGCATCCGTTTCCACGATAGTCCACTGACGGTCGCGAATACTCGACAGATCAAGAGCCTCTGAAACCTAGTCGTCAGCCGCCACGACGAGCCCCACTTGGCTGCCATTCAGGGCGCCCTTCACATCCTGCTTGTTGGCAAAAACAAGAAGACACACTCCTTGCAGTTCCTCTTCCTACTGTTCATTCCGCAGGGGACAGTTACATTCAAAATGGCCATTAACTCGGTCTTTGCAATGGGAATACGATCAGTGTCAGCACTGTCAACCACAAACACAATAGCGTCTACGGGTGACGTGGACAAAGAGGAAACGACCCGTGTTGGGGTAATAACATCGCCAGAAAGGACGAATGCTCGTCTGGCCGCCAAGATCCCACATTTGGAATGTTAAATTGTTGTACTTGATCTATTGCATCAGCAGGAGCACAGTACAGTCCACAGTCTCCACATTAAAACCAATCGTAGGAACGGTGGAAATGGGTTCATTGAGCTGCAAGCGATCTACGCGGTGACCCTCGCCGTCTGCAGAAAACAGAGAATAGTGGTCTTTCCGGCATTATCAAGACCAAGGATCAGAATGCGCTGCTCCTTGGAGCCAAACAGTGATTCCAGTATGCTCGAGAAAAACGCCCCCATTCCAGTGTGTCGATGATGGATATAATGAAGGCCAAAATTCCGAGCTGTTTTGGCTTCAAAAAAGAAGAATGATCCGAAGAGCTGCATTTGCGGGTTCCTGGTTTGGAGGTGCTAAACAGAGTTCATGGCGTAGGTACCCGGGAAAAGCGTCGGTTGTGAAGGATCGCATCTCGGGTATTCCTCCTCTCGTTTCCTCCTTACGGTAGGGTGGTTTCACGAGGTGGCGACGAACGGCGTGGAAAAGGTCAAGGGCGTGATCGTGCCTCACGCGGGCTGGACGTTTCCTCATATCGTCTTCTTCACACGTAGATACTCGGGCCGTATCGCTGCCGAGGCGTTTGCCCACATGAGAGGGATGGATGTGGAGCGCGTGATTGTGTTGGGCCCTTGCCACCGCTACTACACGACGAAGTGCATGCTGACACAGGCCACGCAACTCCAGACCCCGGTCGGTGTGTTTGAGGTGGATACGGAGGCGCAGGCCAATCTGAACAAGGACGTTGCGTTTGAAGCATGAAGATGATGCGTAGGGAATCTATGGAATGTGCAGAATGCGTGATGAGGAGAATGAGCACAGGTGGCTTCCCTTTCGTTACGGTTACCGTGTAGTCTTGAAATTGAGCTGCCCTTCGTGTACGAGCTGTTTGGAGACAAGGTGAAGGTGGTGATGATGATGGTGGGCTGTGTGAACACCAAGCAGAAGGAGATATATGCAGAGTGAGTGCGCATTCCCTCCTTCACGCCGTAGATCGCTGGTTCCCTACATGAAGGACCCCAAGACGGTGTTCGTGATTAGCTCCGATTTTTGTCACTGGGGCGACAACTTCGAGTTCATGCCGTACGACAAGTCGAAGGGCGCCATCTGGGAGTCGATCAAGGCGATGGATCTGGAGGGCGCGGGCTACATCGAGAAGAACGACGCGGAGGCAGGAGCGGAGGCGCGCGGTGAAGCGTAGGGCTTCGCGGAGTACATCGAGGAGACGGGCAACACCATCTGCGGACACAACTGCATCGAGATCTACCTGCGCGCGCTGGCGAAGAGCGGGCTGTCGGTGAAGAACGAGGTGATGATGTACGGGCAGAGCAACCGCGTGGAGAGCTTCGACGAGACGAGCGTGAGCTACTGCGCCATGAGAACCTCTATAGAATGTCGTGTTTGTTGGAAACACATCACAGTTGGCTTTTCACCTCACTCAGGACAGCGTTCAGACTGCCCACCATCGTCTCCAGCTCGACGATGCGCGCCTCCTTGCTCTCCACCGTCTCCGTCGCCTGCAGCAGCAGCTCCTTGGTCTCCCGGTAGAGCGCCACGCACTCCTGGTACATGCCCTTCAGCGCCTTGTACTTCTCGCTTGCCGTCTGGTACTCCGTCTGCAGGTACGCCACGGTGGCCTGCAGCTGCTCCTTCTTCTCCACCGCCTCCTGGTACTTCCGCTGATGCTTGCGGCTGTCCGACTCCGTCTCCTCGCGCTCGATGGCCAGCTGCTGCGCCAGCGACTCGTTGTCCTCCTTCAGCTGCGAGTAGGACGTGGTCAGTGCCGCCAGCTGCGACGCCAGCGATGTGATGTCCTCCTCCTTCTCTCCCAGCGCCGTCTCCTTCTCCATCAGATGGCTTTGGGTGGAGGCAAGGCTTGCTTCGATTTCGGTTTGCGTTTGTTGGAGGGCGTTGAGTTGCTCTTCTTTCTCTGATAGTGATTGTTGAAGGGAGGTGATGTGTGTTTCCTTCTCTGCTACTGCTTGTTGAAGGGAGGTGATGTGTGTTTCCTTCTCTGATAGTGATTGTTGGAGGCTACTCAGCTCCTCCTCTTTCTCCGTCACAGTCTGTTGCAGAGAGTTGATCTGCTCCTCTTTCTCCGCTATTGCCTGCTGGCATGCCATCAAACTCGCTTCAGTGTCGCGCAGCGTCTGTTGAACACTACTTAACTCCTCTTCCTTCTCCTTCAGCTGGCCTTGCAGGCTTGTACAGACTTCCTCCTTCTCACTCACCGCCTTCTGAAGCGAATTGATTTCCGTCTCCTTCGCCTCCACGCTCGCTTCAAGCTGTGCGCTCTTCTCCTTCTCTGCCTCCATCGCCTTTTCACACGCACTCAATTCCTCCTCCTTCTCCTTCAGCGACCGTTGAAGAAAGCTCATTTCTTCTTCCTTCTCCTTCAGCTGTCTTTGCAAACCAGAACATGCCTCCTCCTTCTCTCTCACCGCCTGATGCAGCAACGCCGTTTGTGCCTCCTTCACCTTCACACTCTCTTCCAATTCCTTTCCCTTCTTCTTCTCTTCCTCCATAGCCTTCTCTCTCACACTCAATTCCTCCTCCTTCTCCTTCAGCTGTCTTTGCAAATCCGTCTCCTTCTCCTTCAGCTCGCCAGCCAGCGTCGCCTCCTCCTCCTTCTGACGCAATGATTCCCTGCATGCCTCCCACCCCTTCTGAGCTTCGTCCAACGCCTGCTGGAGGGATTGCACTTGATTCGTCTTTTCCTTCACCGACTCCCTGCAAGCATTCAATTCCCCTTCTGCTTCGTTTGCCGCTTCTTGAAGCCTCTCCACCACCGCCTCCTTCTCCTTCACATTCTCTTCCAACTCTGCAATTCTCTCTTCCTTCTCCTTTACATTCTCCTCCTTCTCCTTCACACTCTCCTCCAAACCCTTCTTACACACACTCCACTCCTCTTCCTTCTCCTTCACATTCTCCTCCAACTCTGCAATCCTCTCTTCCTTCTCCTTCAGCTGCTGCTGCAGCAACGCCACTTCCTCTCGCTGCGACGCCTGACACGACACGAACTCCTCCTTCTCGTTCAGGGACTGTTGGCACGACACGAACTCGCTCTCCTCTTTCTGCACCTGCTCCTCCTTCTTCTCCAGCTCCTGCTGAAGCGAAGTGATCTGCGCTTCCTTCTTCTGCACGCTCGCGCTCAGCTGGGCAATCTTATCCTTCTCGAACTCCACCACCTTCTTGCATACGCTCAGCTCCTCCTCCTTCTGCTTCAACGCCTGCTGAAGCGAGGTCACTTGTGCTTCCTTCTCCGTCTCTGACTCCTGTAACGCCTCCTTCACATTCTTCTCCAACTCAGCGTTCTTCTCCTCCAACAGCCGAACAGACTCTTCCTTCTCCTTCAACGCCTGTTGGAGAGAATCCATTCTCTTGTCTCTTTCCACAACACTCTTCTCCAACTCCCCCTCCTTCTCCTTCAACGCCTGTTGCAGAAACGCCTCCTTCTCCTTCATCTCAGCAATCTCCTTCTCCTTCGCCTCCACCACCCTCTCACAATCCCTTCTTTCCTTCTCCAAAGCCTCCTTCTCCCCCTTCCGATCTGAACTCTCTTCCTGTGCTCGCTGCAAAGACACTGTCTTCTCCTCCAATGCCTTCTTACAGACACTCAATTCCTCCTCCTTCTCCTTCAACGACCCCTGAAGCGCGATGAGCTCCTTATCCTTCTCTGCACACGCATTCTGCAGCGTGCTCTGTTCCAACAGAACTCTCTCCAGTTCCTCACTCTTCTTTCTCGCATTCTCCTTCTCATTGCAGATCTCCTCCTTGATTGCCTCCACAATGGCATTCATCGTATTGATTTCATTTTCCTTGTCACTCAACTCCTTTATCCTCCTTTCTTCGCTCTCTCTTCGCTGCGTTTCCAACTCTACGCATCACTGCACGTCACAACGCACACTTTCATTCATTTCACGCAATATCAATTTGAGCTGTTTCAATTCCTCATCCTTCTTCTCCAATAACTCCGCATTATCCTGTTGATCTTGAGTCAGCACTGATAGCCGCTTCTCCATGGCTTCGTTTCTTTCTAGCAACTCGTCGAATTTCATATCCGCTTGCACTTCCTTCCTTTCTCCTTGTGCTGACACCATCATGCTTTTCACGGCTCCACTTCCATCCACATTGAGATTCACTCCATTTTCATCGAAGATCTCGCTTGGATTTGCAGATGCGTCCCCTACACAGAGTCAGTTCTCTCCTTCTGTTGTCATCACGCACATGGCAGTACCTTGCAATGAAGTCGCAGAATTTGAGGGAAGAGTGGATGATCGCTCCTCCGATTCATTGCTCTCCTCGCCTCCCAAAAGACCGGGCAGGAGATATCCCAGTCCCTTCGAAAGCATAATTACGGAATGGACTGGCGAATCGAATCTTTAAGTGGGTCAAAAACGCATCCACATGATTTCTGCTATAGAAACGCTGTCGTAGACGTGGTTCTAGCCATATCTCACCATGAACAACGAAGAGAAGAAGGAAGACACTGCTCAAATCGATATCGAAGTGCTTTTGTTTTGGATTTGTGAGGTGTAGAATTCGGAAGCGACCGCACAGGAGTTCGACGGAAACACACATGAGGAGGTAGCCGAAGTAATCGAGGAGCCCAACGAACGAGCCACTTCGTTTGTTGAGGAGACGACTCGCGTTTGCGGCTGCTTTTGATCCTAACGTGTAGGCACATAATTATGAAGAGGATCATTCAAATGCTGACTCTGATAACGATAGTATTGACGAACTTTGCCAGCAGCGCAAGAACGAGGCGCGTGCTCCACAGAGAGCGCCAGCGGAGCGAGAGCTGCCGAGATACATGCGGCGAACGATGAGCCAGGCCGTCCGCGAGGGAATTCAATTGGAGGAGAACCACCGCCGCTCGCTGGCCGCCATGCCTCGCACGTACCGCCCGTCCGGAGCCATTACGCTGCCGCCCATCGAGGAGGCGCCCCATTTCATGCGCGAGACGATGAGCTACATCTCTCTGGTGGCCAGCACGCCGGCGAAGCCGCGCATCCACCCGAGCCAGATCAAGGAGGTGGACTGGAAGAACCGCCCGCGGTACATGCAGGAGACGGCGAGTTACCGCCACTACACGGAGAAGGAGGCGCCGCGCCGGCCGGTGAGTCCGAAGCAGATCAAGGAGGTGGACTGGGAGCACAAGCCGCACTACATGCAGCCGACGAAGGCGTACGAGCAGCAGGTGGAGAAGGAGCCGCAGCCGCGCACGGTGAGTCCGAAGCAGATCCGGGAGGTGGATTGGAAGAATCGCCCGCGGTACATGCAGCCGACCAAGGCGTACGAGCAGCTGGTGGCGCCCGTGGCGGTGTACAGTCCGCGGCGCGTGGCGGCGAAGCAGATCCGGGAGGTGGACGCCCAGCACCTGCCGCGCTACATGCAGCTCACCAAGGCTACCAAGGCCCTACCTGCTGTGCCTGCTGTGCCAGCTGTGCCAGCCACACCCACTGCAAAGCCCGCAAAGTCTGTGAAGCCCGCAAAGCCTGCAAAGCCGGTGAAGGCGGCAACGGGGAAGGAGGAGCTGCCGCACTTCATGCAGAGCACGCGGAGCTGCGAGTCGGCGCTGGAGAAGAAGAAGGCGGAGGAGGAGCGGAGACGGAAGCAGGAGGAGCAGAAGCAGCAACAGAAGGAGGCGCTGCAGGCGTTGCAGGCGCGATGGAAGCGCAACCAGACGAACCTCCAAGCCATCCGCAAGAAGAAAGAGTAGTTGCCCTGTTTCCAACAAACACAAGACAGTTGTTGTTGCTGCTGCTGTTGCTGCGCCTGATACTCCACCTGCCTCATCTTCTTGATGAGCGTCTGGTAGGTGCTCACGGGAACGCTCACCTTGCTGGGGTTGCCGTCCTTCGACTTGGTGAAGAGAGAGAGAAGATACACGCTGGTGTGCAAGCCGGAGTACTCCGTCACGTCAATTAGTTCTATGTGTGAATGGAGAACAACCTGCCTTACTGCCGCTGTTCACGTCGGTGATAAACTTGCGGATGATGTTGGCATTCTGCTGCAGCATCTTTTGGATCTCCTCGGCGGGCAGGAGATAGTAGTTCTGGCCCGTCGGCATCTGCATGGGCTTGACAGCGGGCTACGAGAGAATGGGCGCGCAACGGACGTACAATGTAGGGCGCAAGGATCTGGCTCTTCTGCACGTTCGGATTCGGCGGCCGAATCTGCTGCGCGCTCTGCTGGACGGGCATGGTGCCCTGCGCCGGCTGATTTGTGGCCGCGCCCATCGTCTGCTGCGGGTTGGGTCGCTGCATGTACTGCTGGGACTGATATGCTGTGTAATTGGTCATGCCGGGGTTGTAGGCCGCGGAACCAGCCTGATAGCCCGCATTCATCGCGCTCTGACCAGGCGCTAGACGTAAAGACATAAAAGGGAGCCGACCTCCTGCCATTTGATTCTGGGGATTATACATGCTGCTGTGGACGGAATGCACCGGAACGGAGATAATTCCCTTCTCCAAAATGGCTTTTCTGTTTGAAGGGCACCGACGACGATTCGATTTCTTGGGGATTGTGGGATGCGCGTGCGAAACAATTAGCAGCGCAAACGAGAAGAGGAGGTAACGAACAAACAGGAACACGTTAGTAAAACACACGAGACCACCTGTCATTGCGGGAAAACACGTGGCGGTTGCGAATCACGAGCTCGTACGCGTCCTCCACGGCAGCGACGACGGAGAGCACGTTGGGGTAGATGTCAAAATCGGCGTACTTCCGCCGGTAGAGGAAGAAGGTGCCCTTCTGGTAGAGCGCCTCCTCCTTCTTCAGGTACTTGGGCACGAAGCTGTGGTTGTAGTTGGTCACGCTGATGTAGTGGAGCTGCGAGATGAAGGCGATGTTGGCGAAGCACATCTCGAAGAAGTAGGGAGGGTTGCACTCGATCAGCACGGTGCCGGGGCGCATGAAGAACACGTTGGCCATGGCGGAGCCGTGGCCGCCCAGCAGGATGTCCGTCTCGTAGAACAGCCGCACCTGCCCGGCGTAGCTCTGTCCGCCGAGCGGCATGCGCGTGGTGTTGAGCCGCTACGAGTGAGTGGGGCGGGCGACGCGCACGCCGGCGAAGCGACGCTCGATGGCGTGGACGTACAGCGGTAGCTTGCGCCAGCGGCGCGTGGCGAAGCGCTCGACGATGCTGAGGTGGGGCGCGGGCTGCGCAGGCGCGGCGGCGAGCACCAGCGCGTACTTGTAGGAGAGCGCGCGCATCCAGTCGGCGGAGAAGAAGCCGGCGAAGATGCCGCCGTCCTTGTTGTAGGCCATGCGGTCCATGAGCGTGGCGCCGTGGAAGCAGAGGAAGCGCGGCGAGTGGAAGCGGCGCTGGAGGAGAATGATGTCCTGGCGCTTCCAGACGCGCGGCGCGAGGCCGGCGGGGAAGGAGTCGACGAGCAGACGCAGGTACTGCTTGGACCACTCGTACTCGTTGAAGTCACGGAAGGTCGGCAGGAAGAGGTTGTGCAGCTGGGAATGAAACCGCGCTGCGACGCGCACCTGCGGGAACTCGGCGGGCGCGAGCAGCTTCAGGAGGAGCAGGTTGACGCTCTCGGCGAAGTGGGTGATGTGGCGCGTGTGGAAGGCGACGCCGATGAAGTTGCCCGTGGTGTTCAGCCAGAGCGCGTCGGCCACGGGCGGCTTCTCGCGGTGGAACTCGAAGTGCCAGCCGAAGCGGAAGACTAGGCGTGAGGCGGCGCGGCGGGCGGTACACTGCTTGCCGTAGCGGCGGATGTCCACGCGGCGGCCGTCCAGGAAGTAGACGTGGAAGGTGGCGGCCTTGCGCTCGTAGCAGAGGTTGGCGCTGCGGATCCAGCCGGAGTCGGCGTCCAGCGCGTAGCCGACGCGGAACTGGGAGTAGGTGCTAGCGGTGAGAGGAAGGGAGCGGCGATACGAATCCCACGGCTTGTCGAACTTGGTCTTGGTTCTACGCGGTATGCAAGATATACTGGCTTACACATTGCGGTAGTTGGCGAGGATGGTCTCTTGGAGGAGAGCAAAGCGAGATTGCCAATCTTCGTCGGCGCGGTAGGGCTGCGCGTACCAATCCTCCTCGTCCTCGAGCGCGGCTGTGTAGCAGGGGTAGTGCCTGCCCACCACTCTCTCCGGCGTGGAGAGGGCGTAGGAATCAAGGGCCTCTGCATCCACGTCGCGATAGGCCAGACCCAGGTGCATGTAGAAGTGTTTCTGCTTCCAAAACGGAGCATCGCTCTCATCGGGAGTGCTTTCCTCCGGAATGGGAGTCCGCTGCACATGTACTCTCGGTACTCCTGTGCGGTCTTGCTCTATGGGTGACCCTTCGCAAACGGAGGAACGAGGAGGTTTGGGAGGTTGCGTGGTTTGCACTTCAACGGGAACAGCGGTCTGAAGAGAAGAAACAGCAATCGCTTCCGAGGGGGCTGCGGTGGAAGGAATAACGCGTGCTGCGCTGAAGATCAACAAACCGCAACTGCGATTACGTTGGCTGAACATCGCTGAAGACGATGGGAGAGGGGGGCTGCGCTCGGGCCCATCGCGATTCCCGACTCTTCCAAATGACGCTGCTTCCCCCCAGGAGCAGAAAGAGGGATAGGAAGAGGCAGAGGAAGAGAATGGGGCTTCTCTTCATGTGTAGTATGTGGAATAGGTCAATAGCAAGGAGACTTGCATATAATAAGAGTGCACTTTCACATAGAATAGTACAACAAAGAGATCATGATGATTATGCACAGAATTGCACAACAAACAGATCACTGCGACTTCAGCTCGTTGAGCCGAGAGTTAATCTCCAAAATATCGGTCATGTCCATGTACTGTCCTCCCTCCGTCAGGTCCTGAATAATCCCGATCAAGGTCTCTCTCTTCTCCGTCACGGCGGGCAGGTTGGGCTCCGCCATCAGACTCAGCAGGTAGCGCTTGGCCTCCTTCAGCACGTTGCGCAGCTTGTTGGCCTTGTCGATCTCCTCGTTGTCCAGCATGTCGTTGCGCACGCGCAGCACCACGTTGTCGGTGGTGTTCTCCTTCCGGTTGGAGATGATCACCGTCAGGGAGCCGCGGCACGTGATGTCCGCCTTCAGCGACAGTTCGACGTTCTCCGCCTCGGTGGGCTCCATGATGGCGAAGTTGATGCCGCCGAGGTACTTCATGGTCTTGCCGTCCTCGCTGCTGAAGAACTCGATGGGCACGTAGCTCATGAAGTCCATGGGCGGGTTCACGTTGCGGTTGGAGCGCACCTTCCGCTCGCCGTTGCTGTTGGCCTTGAACTGGTGGCCCTTGTTGAACAGCGTCAGGTAGCCCTTGCCGACGGAGTAGTACACGGTCAGCGGGATGCAGGGCATCGGGTCCATCGTGTCCATTTCGGGGTTGACCACCACCTCCTCCTCGCCCTCCGTGCTGTTGCGGATCACCAGCGAGTCGCCGTTCACCAGCGCGTGCGCCTGGATGGCGGCGCCGGCAGCCACGGCCTCGTCGATGTTGACCCGGGTGGTGTCGATCTCGCGGTTGAAGTACGTGTTGAGCGTCTGCATCACGTAGGGGATGCGCGTGGAGCCGCCCACGGGGATGACGTAGTCGATGTTCTCGGGCTTGAGGCCGAGCTGCTCCAGGCAGCGCGTGATGTAGCCCGTGGTCACGTCGATGTAGCGGCCGATCAGGCGCTCGAACTCGGCGCGCGTCAGCTCGTGCTCGTAGGTCACCGCCTTGTTGTTCACTGTGTCCTGGCACCCGAACTGCAGGGAGTAGGTCACGTCGCCGGAGAGGGCCATCTTCGCTCTCTCCGCAATGTCCTTCAGCTTGCGCAGGTCCTTCTTGCGGGAGTAGATATCGATGTCATCCTTCTCGCGCAGCTCGTCCGCCACCATCTTCACGATGGCGTTGTCGAAGTCGGCGCCGCCGAGGTGCGAGTGGCCGTCGCTGGTCATGATGTGGTACTTACCGCCCATGATGCGGACGATGCAGCAGTCGAAGGTGCCGCCGCCGAGATCGTACACCAGGACGGTGGCGTTCTCGATGTTGTTGGCGTGGCCGTAGGCGATGGCCGCGGCCACGGGCTCGTGAAGGCACTCCAGCACCTTCAGCCCCGCCTTCTCGCCCGCCTCCTTCGTCTCTCGGATCTGCTCTTTGTTGAAGTAGGAGGGGATGGTGATCACCGCCTCCGTCACGCCGCCCTTGGCGTAGTTCTTGAGGGTGCGGAGGATCTCCGCGTCCACGTCCACGGCCGTGAGCGTCACCTGGCTGTTATTGGCTCCGGTGACACTGTAGAGGGGCTGGCCGTTGTCGCCCTCCACAATATCGAAGGGCCAGTAGTGGAGATCCACGCGGATGTATCCGTCGTCCATTTTGCGGCCAATGACACGCTTCGGCTCATAGATTTCGTTTTCAGGGTTTGTCTTGAGGATGTTCTTGGCACGCGCACGCTGCGCGAATTTCAGACTGTCAGGAGCACTCGTCGTGTCCACCACGACTCTGGAAGGGGTAATGGTCAACCCATTCGGTCCAGGGACGACAGCCGGATGGTTGTCGGTATACGTATAAATCTCGGAGTTGGTCGTACCGAGATCAATACCAACGGACTGGAGAGGCGCAGACATTGTTCGGCAAAAAAAGAATAACTGCTTTACAACGGGTGGCCGTTTCTTAGTCGACATACATTCAGTGTAGCGGCTAACTGAACGTCCCTGTGGTTAGTGCATCGGAGACGATGGGAAAGTGAACTCTCGGCAGGGAATCCGATCGGGGCGACTTTTCCCTCCAACCCTGCTTTTGTTTATGTTTATTCGCTGATTGCGTTGTACAGTGGATAGGGAGTGGAAGTCAGGGATCATACGTAGAGATGAGCGATTCCCCCTCGCAGTCGAAACAGGAGCCAAATCGGACCAACCTCTCCCAGAGCAGTGACGGGCAACCGGAGAAGGAGAAAACGGAGGTGCACGATGAGTCCATCGCCTACTTTCAAAAACGGCTAAGTGATATTGAGAAACAATTGGACGAGGTGATCGACTGTGAGGGTGAAAGCGATGATTGAGCAACAGCCATGCAGACCGATCTGGAAGCGACGTTTGGCCAGCTTCTATCGGGCATTGTGTCCTCCATACAGGACGCCGCAGCACCCATTCAGACGAGAGTGGAGGAGTGGGAGTCGGAAAGAAGAGTGAGACGTAGAATGCAGACCAAGACGGCCCAGCGTGCCGAACTCGCCAGTCACTTGGAGAATGCGGAGAGGGCGATTAGCACGTTCTACCAGTGTTTGGAGGGGAGGGAGTAGTGAGAGAGCTGTTTGTTGGAAATGGATCCAAAGCGTCGAAGAACGAAGGAGGGAAATGCGTCCTAAGTTGGCTTCGAGAAGGAGCAGGGCTGGGTCAAGAAATTTCGGGAAATTTCCATGCATCAGCCTTTCCTCTTTTCATAATTCGTGAATACTTGCTAGTGCTTGCGTGCATTTCGTAACAAAACTCTGATCAAAATGTCGAACAGCTATCAGGATTGGGCTCCAGCTGGTTGGGACAAGAGACATGTGAAGCCAACCGAATCGAAAGAGAAGCAGGTGAATATTGCGAGAAGACTGGGAAACACCGTTGTAACTGCTGCCAAGTGTAGGTTGCGAGGAAGGGGTGCTGAGAGGTAGACGATGCCGGAAGGAACAAGAATAATGCGACCGGCACCAATATGTATGCGCGAAAGGTCGAGGAGGAAGATGAAGTGTTCACTCTTCCTAAGGTCGATCTTTCGTTCCGCCTCCGTTTACAGAAGGCTCGTACTGAGAAGAAACTCTCTCAGAAAGAGCTTGCGATGGTGGGTGGCGTGTGTTCGGGCTGATGGGTAGAAACTGAATGTTCAAGCGTCTGTAATCCAAGATTACGAGTCCGGAAAGATCATTCCGAACCCGAATTTGATTTCCAAGATGGAAAGAATCCTCGGTGTAAAGCTCCGAGAAAGCAAGAAGTAATTCTGTTGTTTTGTGTCTCCTCCTTGTTGTATACTCGTTTCTGGGACGGCAATCAATTCATGGAGAAGTCGGTGATTGACTCATTGCTGCAGGCGTTTGATACTATAGTGTCTGACGCGCTGCAGAGGTGCACAAATGCGGAGGAGCAGCGGGTGATAATGACTATGGTCGCTAAGGGTTAGCAAGTGTCCGATCTTTGCAGCACATTCAAACTGCACTTTGAGCAACGTGTTCTTTCTATGCTTTTGAAGGGGGAAGATGGTTATTGCTATTCTCTGTATGTAACGCATAGAGGAAGATCGGATGCGCATTGTAAACCTCCAAAAGCGCATTATGGAGCTGGAGAATGAGATCCAGTCCCTCTCCACTCGACTCGTGAAAATACGCGAGGAAGTGGTTTTAAGACTGTGTCATGACGATAGGCGCATGCGCAAATCGATGAGAAGAGTAGTGGGTTTGATGTGAAGCAGTGCGTGAAGACGACTCCAGATACGTAACTACAGTTTTCGGTATTCATTATAGACGCACACATTCTCGGTTTCGCAAGGGATTGGAGAGCGATGTGACGCGGGACGTGAACGAGGTGCTGGATCTCCTCAACTGCGGACTGGTGAAGGAGGCGGGAAACGAGCTGCGTCGCACAAAGCGAACAGCCAGTGTGATTCAAGTAATCGATTGCTATAATAATGAGGGGTAGAAGGAGCTGGGAAAGGAGCTGTCACAAGTGGATCGTGTCATGGTGAGTGTATCCTGATTTGGTGTTTGTTTTTATCGTATTTTCGATTCTCTCCTCCTCCCAAGAATAAGCATACCCGAACTCTCTCTCTGGATGGTAATCACGCCTCAACTACGAATCGCGGTTATGTCAGGAATATGGCGCAATCCAACGAAAGCAGCAAAGAAGCCTCTTTCCCACAAATCCTTGTCGTTATTTCGTATTGTTGTGTAGGCGCACTCTCTGACTCATGCATTCTAACGACGTAGTCTTTTAGAAGAATGTCCAACGTTCTTGTGATTGGTGGAGGTGGTCGCGAGCACACGATTGCCTGGAAGCTTGCTCAGAGCGAGAAGGTGAAGCACGTGTTTGTGGCCCCGGGGAATGGTGGTACTGCGAGTATGGAGAAGGTGAGCAACGTGGCGATCAGCGAGAAGGACCACGACAAGATCATCGCGTTCTGCCATGAAAACGTGCGCTTTGCCGTGTGGAGTGAGGATTAGGCGATTAGCCTGGTGGCCGTGGGTCCTGAGGTGCCGCTGGTGGCCGGACTCGCTGACAAGCTGGAGAAGGAGTCGATCCACTGGTGAGCGCTTGTCGTCCCGTTCATCGTAGCTTCGGTCCCTGCGCGAGAGCGGCCATGATCGAGGGCTCGAAGCAGTTCTCGAAGGACCTGATGAAGAAGTACGGCATCCTGACCGCCGAGTACGAGTGCTTCGACAATTACGAGAAGGCGCTCGCCTACGTGAAGTCCGTCGACCATCCCGTGGTGATCAAGGCCTCCGGCCTGGCCGCGGGCAAGGGCGTGCTGCTGCCCGAGAGAGGACAGCAGGAGGCGGCCCTGAAGGAGGTGATGGTGGACGCTGAGTTTGGCGCGGCCGGCGACGTGGTGGTGATCGAGGAGCGCCTGGTGCGTGCGAGGCGGCGGGCTTACGCGTAGGAGGGCGAGGAGGTGTCGCTGCTGTGCTTCACGGACGGCGAGACGGTGGTGTCCATGCCGCCCGCGCAGGACCACAAGCGCGCGAACGACAACGACGAGGGCCTGAACACGGGCGGCATGGGCGCCTACGCGCCCGCGCCGTGCCTGCCGCCGTACCTGCGCCGCCAGGCGGAGAAGGAGGTGCTGGAGAAGTGCATCCAGGGCCTGAAGGCGGAGGGCATCACGTACCGCGGCGTGCTGTACGCGGGCCTGATGCTGACGAAGAAGGGCATCGAGGTGCTGGAGTTCAACTGCCGCTTCGGCGACCCCGAGACGGAGGTGATCCTGCCGCTGCTGAAGAGCGACCTGTACGACGTGATGATGGCCTGCTGCACCGGCACGCTGAAGGACGCCGCGGTGGAGTGGCGCGACGCGTCCGCCGTGACGGTGGTGGCCGCCTCGGCCGGCTACCCGCTCTCCTACAAGAAGGGCTTCGTGATCGAGGGTCTGGAGGAGGCCGCGGCCATGCCCAACGTGACCGTGTTCCACGCGGGCACCAAGTGCGAGGAGGGCGCCATCAAGACCAGCGGCGGTCGCGTGCTGACCGTGACGGCGATGGAGCCGACCTTCCACGCGGCGCTGAGCACCGCCTACAAGGCCGTGGAGGCCATCCACTTCGAGGGCATGCACTATCGCCACGACATTGGCGGGCGCGCGGTGAAGGCGGGCGTGCGCGTGGGTATCCTGGGCTCCACGCGCGGCACGGACATGGTGGCGATCCACGAGGCGATCGAGGCGGGCCGCCTGAACGCGAAGATCGCGTGCGTGGTGAGCAACATCAAGACGGCGGGCATCCTGGAGAAGGCGCGCGCGTGGGACATCCCCGCGTTCCACGTGACGGGCAAGGACGTGAGCCGCGAGACGCAGGAGGCGGAGGTGATCAAGGTGCTGGAGGCGTACGGCTGCGACCTGGTGATTCTGATCGGCTACATGCGCATCCTGACGCCGTACTTCTTCGCGCACTTCCACAAGCGCGTGATCAACGTGCACCCGTCGCTGCTGCCCGAGTACGCTGGCGGCATGAACAACAACGTGCACGAGGCGGTGCTGGCGGACAAGCGTCTGGAGTCGGGCTGCACGGTGCACGAGGTGACGCCCGAGGTGGACGCGGGCGCCATCCTGTACCAGAAGCACGTGCCCGTGTTCTCGCGCGACACGGTGGAGACGCTGAAGGCGCGCGTGCAGCAGGCGGAGGGCGAGGCGCTGATCCACTGCATCGAGCTGTTCGCGAAGGACGAGCTGACGCCCGTGAAGGAGGACAAGGAGGTGGTCTCCTACGCCGACGCCGGCGTGGACATCAGCGAGGGCGACCAGCTGGTGGAGAACATCAAGCCGTTCTGCAAGGCCACCAACCGCCCCGGCTGCAACGTGGACCTCGGCGGCTTCGGCGGGCTGTTCGAGCTGGGCAAGGCGGGCTACGGCGACCCCGACACCATCCTGGTGGCGTGCGACGACGGCGTGGGCACGAAGGTGAAGCTGGCGTTCTCGACGGGCATCCACGACACGGTGGGCATCGACCTGGTGGCCATGAGCGTGAACGACCTGATCGTGCAGGGCGCCGAGCCGCTCTTCTTCCTGGACTACTACGCCACGGGCCACCTCGACAACAAGGTCGCCACGCCCGTCGTCAAGGGCATCTGCGACGGCTGCAAGCTGGCGCGCTGCGCGCTGATCGGCGGCGAGACGGCGGAGATGCCGTCGCTCTACGCCGAGGGCGAGTACGACCTCGCCGGCTTCGCCGTGGGCGCCGTGAAGCGCCAGGACGTGCTGCCCAAGCCCACCACGCCCGGCATGGTGGTGTTCGGCCTGCCCTCGTCCGGCTGCCACGTAGCGTTCTCGCGAGGGAGTCATGCGTAGTCCAACGGATACTCGCTGGTGCGCCGCCTGGTGGACAAGTCCGGCCTGCAGTACTCTTCGCCGTGCCCCTGGACGCCCGAGAAGAGTCTCGGCGAGGTGCTGATCACCCCCACGCGCATCTACGTGCCCGCGGTGCTGGCCGCCTGCAAGACGAAGAAGGTGGCGGGCTTCGCGCACATCACGGGAGGCGGTCTGCTGGAGAACATTCCTCGCGTGCTGGCGCCCAACACCAGCTGCAAGATCAACTCCGGCTCGTGGCCGGTGCTGGACGTGTTCCGCTGGCTGAAGGCCGTGGGCAAGTGCTCCGAGCACGAGATGCTGCGCACCTTCAACTGCGGTATTGGCATGGTGGTGATTGCCGAGAGAGACGCCGCTGAGGAGGTGCGGGCAGTGCTGGAGAAGGAGGGAGAGACTGTGTATGAGATTGGCGAGATTATCGATACTCCGGGAAAGAATGAAGTCATCATGAATGGTCGTGTTTTCTGAGTTGTGTGTTTGTTTGCTTTTTGCTTTTTGCAGTTTTTTTTTGCTGTTGTGAGTGAGAGGGAAGTATAGTGGAAGGGTTGCTGAATAGGAATGGCCCATTGCGTTTGCATCAAAGAAAAGAACATCCCACACAACTAACTGGCTGCAACGGGCGTATCAAAGAAGAGGGGAGAGGAGTCGGGCGGATTCACAGTTACGGATGGGTTTTGCACCTTGTCGATGATCTTTTCGATGCGCTCGATGCACTCCGGATTGTCCGTGTAGAAGTGGAAGTTGTTGATGGTGGGATGATGCAACATGTAGGGATCCGACGCGCCGGGAAAGGGTTCCGGGGAAGAGCAGCAACAGCCCATTTCAAATTGTGGCAGATTCCGTGGATCCGAGGAAGGGATATTGCATGGAGAACAAACAATCCCAGTACCTTCTTCTTCGCAATTCATCGTTGAGGTGTGAGTAGTCTTCCTGCGAATAGTGGTAGGGGTTGCCTCCATCACGTCTCTGCTCTTCCCTTTCTCGCCTCTCCTCCGCTGCACGACGCCACCGACGGCGAACCTCCTGCAATTTGGGGAACACCTTCGGGCTACCATACAAACCGATTGCTAAACATACAGCGCAACGTACGTGTAGCCCGCCAGAATGCCGCTGAGATGACCGAAGAAGGAAACGTTCGGGAAGAGGGAGCAGTAGAGCAGCTCGACCCAGGTGATGTACGAGGGCGGCATTCGGATTCCCGCTCTGCAGTGAAGAGAAGAAGACGTCATTACAAAGAAGAAGGTCCCGCGTTGTAGAAATGGGAAATCAGTTTGTATCCAAAGAGCACGCCACTGAACCCCACCGTGCGGTTGTAGTAGGAGGACGTGAAGAATCCGATCCAGTTGAAAAAGGAGGTAATCAGCAAGAAGTAGCTACGCATTACGCGTGCCACGTACTCCCACATGCCGGAAACAACTGTCAAAAAGAGCGTCATGACGATGAAGGACTTGGATCCGGTAACCACCTCCAGGAAGGATCCCTTCCACAGCAGCGAGCTGATGTTATAGTACAGATGATAGTCATCGATGTGAATGACCACGGACGTGAAGATGCGGTAGAGTTCCGTCCAGTGGTGAGACGAAAAGATGTAGAACGGGCACATGCACCCTAACCATATGAGAAAAGGAAGAATGGACTACACTTCGTGATCATGAGAGGAAACTGCCCCTCCAGCACGTAGATGAGCACGAGGAGAAGAGCCAACGCAATCGTCACGGGCGGCTTGTAGGGAAGCTGCTGATACTAGGGTGGAAGCGAACGAGCAACCCAACTTGCTGGTACAGCTGCAGCATGAGGTAAACGAAGTAGAGAATGTCCGACTGACGTCGTTCCGCCATGATGAATGAAAGTGTGAAGTGGTGGGAGGGGTATGGGGTGGAGACTCTCTATTTTTTGTTTCTTTTGGTTTGGGAAGGAGAGACTGTCTTCAGAGTATTCTAGACAACAGTCAAGTCACACGGTATTGTATTGTCTGCACTCTTCCTGAACCGTTTACAACTCTCCTTCTTCCAACGCACTAGGCATTACCTCC